>WNFD01000116.1_pt1 | contig 116292 bp, 103 predicted proteins | sample 5400491 | NCBI WGS metagenome assembly WNFD01 (sample SAMN13153343, study PRJNA577476) | soil metagenome | isolation source: 120 cm saprolite under Douglas fir tree site 2 hole 2 replicate 2 | place: USA:California | collected 2015-04-18 | reverse complement strand
TTCTCGCGGCCATCCATTGCTTTCCCCGCCTTGCCCGTGAGTGCCTGTGGTCCTCACTTGCGACCGGACCCAGCCGGTTGCACAGGCTCATAGCCATGAACGAGCCCCGCAAACACATCCAAGACTCCACCATCCCACCAGCCGCGCTTTACTTCTTCTCTCATGATGGCAAAAGCTTTTTCCGCCGAAAGAGCCTTGCGATACGGCCGGTCCGTGGTCAATGCGTCATAAATATCTGTGATTTGTAGAATGCGTGCCGTCAGAGGAACTTGCTCACCCTTCAATCCGTCGGGATATCCGGAGCCGTCCTGCTTTTCGTGATGATGACGAATAATCGGCAGCACGTGGCGGAACGACCGTAGCGGCGCGCAAATCCGTTCGCCCGCAATGGTGTGCTGCTCCATGATTTTGCGCTCCTCCGGTGTGAGCGGTCCGGGTTTTAGCAGGATGTGCTCCGGCACCGCCAGCTTGCCGATATCGTGAACCAGGCCGCCACGACGAAGCGCGACGCGCAGGTCTTCAGGTAAGCTCAACTGTTCGCCTACAGCAACGGAATATTTGGAGAGTCGGTCGCAGTGTCCTTCGGTGTACGGATCTTTGGCTTCGATACTTAGCGCTAGACTCGAAAGTACGGCCTCGGCGTTGTCCAGCTCATCGGTAAATTGCTTTAGACGCGTGAGCGAACTTACCCGCGCCAGTAGCTCGTGCTTGTTCACCGGTTTGGTTAGAAAATCGTCCGCGCCGCACATGATTCCGCGGATGCGATCATCGTCCCCGTGCAGACTGGTCAGCAGTAATACCGGGAGCTGGCCGTCTGCTACGGAAATGATGTGATAGCCCTCCTGGCCTAGCAGGCTGGAGAGCAGCTCGCGGTTAGCTTCGTTGTCGTCGGCTACGAGGATGCTTCCTTCATGGGGTTGCGAAGCAGACATGTAACCTCCCCTTAAGAATACGTTCAGGCCTGAGAAGGTTCGCGGCCCTGCATGAACAGGTCTAGTGGCTTCTTCTAGAGTAACTAAGCTTGGACAATTCGACTGATAAATTCGCTTGGCTTGCGCCAAATCAGTAAATAACACGCGCGAAAATCCCCAAAACCAGGCAGAAGCCGGGGTTACCATTGGGAGCTTCAGAGGAAGAAAAACGAGAACTCCGGGCAGGAATGAGAGCTGGAACAAGGCCGGTGTTGCAGGCTCGTGCCTTTCAAGCATGCGGATTGTGACCTGCTCCTGTATCCAAAAGCGCCCGCAAATCCATTCATCTGTTTGCAGTTACAGTTTACTATTGACCAACGTTCAGAGCTGAGGTAGCATTGCGTGTGTTATCTCGAACAAACCTCGCATACCCCTCCATCCAACCCCTTTGTAATCAGCTACTTCCGCACTCTTTTTCGCAACGGCGCCTACCTAACCCCAGTACCTTCAGTGCTTTGCGCACTCTTTTGTCCTTAACGGCAAATTCTTTTTTCCAGAGCTCATCCATCTGTCTGATGATCCCTGATACCGCCTACATCTCTTCTAGAATCAACACTTGCAAAAGTGTATCAAAACAAACAACTTTAACTACCTTTAGAATCAACACTTGTGAAAAACATAGGGGGAGGGGGGTACCCCTGCAAACCGCGAGTTTAGAATCTCCAGGCAACCCTCGTCGTATGCGCCACGTGGCGCCTCTATCCCCTGCGCACCGACTCGCTTGCGCATACTTCCCGTCGACACGGGGGTGTATACCCTTACGCCCTTCCGATTTCTCTGCGTCGGCTCTTTTCTGTGCCTCGGCGCCTCTGTGGCAAACTCGATTTCGTTCCTCGCTATGGACGTTTCCCGCTCCCCAACTACCCACTACCCACTACTCACTTTCCTCTTCCAGGCGCGCTCGAAAACGCCCGTCGCCTGTTCGTCAAACAACACAAAATAAATGGTTTCCAGCGAACTCCCATTCCGCAGATGCTCCGCCGCCTCCTGCAGCATGATCTCCGCGCATTCTTTCATCGGGAATCCCGCGATCCCGGTGCCGACTGCCGGGAACGCAATCGTCTTCAGCCCGCGCTCCGCCGCAAGCCGCAGCGCGTGCGCCGTGGAGCTCCGCAAGGTCTCCGCCGTGGTCAGACTCCCCAGCCCCATGCTCGCTGCGTGGATCACGTACTTAGCCTTAAGCTTGCCGCCCGAGGTGATGGCCGCAAATCCCAGCGGGATGCTGCCGATCGCGTCGCATTCGCGCTGGATCGCCTCCCCGCCCTTCCGGCGGATCGCTCCCGCAACTCCCGCTCCCAGAACCAGATCGTTGTTCGCGGCGTTCACAATCGCATCGGTTTCCATCTCCGTCAGGTCGCCCTGCTGGATCACCACGCGCGACGCAATGTCCTTCACGCTCGGCTGGCTCATCGTGACTCCGTGAATTCCCTCTCAGCCACGACCATGACCGCTTTGCCCATGCGCCGGCCAACCGCTCGGCATCGCGCGACGCTTTCTTCGGAAGTCTGCGGCGTGCAGACTAATTCCAGCGCGTTCTCTCGCCCAGCTCTGGCAACAAAGCGCATGCCGATGCAACGCTCCGGGCAAAACGTCACCGCCGCCAATTCCGCAATGGAAAGGGAAAGCGAGCCGCTCGCAAAAATCGCATCGGGTTTTGCAAATTTGTCGAAGATGGTGAACATCTCAATCTTCATCTCCATCTCTTCCGCCACTGCTTCGACAATAAGATCTGCCTCGCGCACCGCCTCCTCGATCTTGCTCGCGAGAACGAGGCGCGAACGTGCCTCAGCCCCACCATTCGCGCTGCTTAAAATCCACGCCGCAGCTCGCTCCAGCCTGCCCTCGGAAACATCCTCGAGCACGGTTCGGTATCCGGCCAGCATCGCAGCCAAAGCGATCTCGCGACCCTGGTCACCGGCCCCAATCACCGCAATGGTCTGGATTTCGCTTGCCATATTCGTGCGTGTCGCGCGCTGTGCTGTCACTCGCGTTGCAGGCGTGCTAATACCGTGGAACGGTAGAATCAATCTCCGCCGACCAGCGATCAATCCCGCCGGCCAGCGATTTGGCGCGCTCCACTCCCTGGCCGCGCAGCCAAACTGCCACGTCCAGACTGCGCATGCCGTGATGGCAGTAGCAAATCACTTCGTCATCGGTATCCAGCGCCTGCAAATTCGCGGGAATCGTGCCCATGGGAATCAGTTTCGCGCCTGCAATGCTGCAAATCTCAAACTCCCACGGCTCGCGTACATCCACAAGCAACACGCCGTCGCCGCGGTCCAGCCGCTGTTTCGCTTCGGCCGGAGTAATCTCCAGTTCGTTCATGTGATATGCCCCATTTCAAATCCAGGACCAATTATAGGCTGGAAACCGCAATGCGAGAAATTGCAGGGGAAAACTTGCGAATGAAAAAACAAGGCTACTTGCCTTGAAATTTCGGCGCGCGCTTCTCGAAAAAAGCGCGAATACCTTCGCCGCAATCTCCGGAGGAAAAACATTTCATCTGCTGCTCGACTTCGAGGTTGAGCAGCGCCACGAGTTCTTCTTTGTCGCGGCCGAACAAGGTTTGCTTCACGGCACGAATCGCAATCGCCGGGCCCTGCGCAATTTTCTGCGCCAGCGCGCGTACCTCGTCCTCCAACTGCGCCAGCGGCACCACGCGATTCACAATGCCGAGCCGCAGCGCCTCCGCGGCATCAATCATATCGCCGGTGTAAAACATCTCCGCGGCTTTCGCCGGACCCACCAACTGCGGCAGACAAAATGTCCCGCCGTAATCCGGAAACAATCCCACCTTCGCAAAATTCTGGCCGAATGTCGCATCTTCCGAAGCGACGCGAATGTCCGCCGCCAGCGCAATGTTCATGCCCGCGCCCGCCGCTGCGCCGTGCACCGCCGCAATCACCGGCTGGCGCATGGTGCGCATCTTCAGCACCACCTGCATCCCCGAGCGCAGAACCGGTTGCAGTTCGGTCACATCATTTTCCTGCCGGCCCTTGCCGATCGCTTGCAAATCGCCGCCTGCGCAAAACGCGCGCCCGGCCCCCGCCAGCACCACCACATTAATTTCCTGGTCCGCTTCCGCCCGCGTCAACGCATCGTTCAGCGCCAGAACCAAATCTTTGTTGAGCGCATTCATGCGCTCCGGCCGGTTCAGAATTAATGTGGCGACGCCGCCTTCGCGCTTTTCCAGGACGAAGCGATTCTCCTGCCCGGGTTGCGCTGATGAGCTCACGCGTCCTCCATCACATGCGCACCGCTCTCGCGTTCCTTCTCCACGCGCTTCACCAATTGCGCCAATTTGCGGAAATGCTGCAGCTTTTCATTTCTGCTTTTCATCTGCGGACCCGGCGTTGCCGGCAGCACGTACACGCGCGCGCCATACAACGATTCCTTCTGCAATCCGAATTTGCATTTTCTCTGCGCAAACAATTCGTAGGTCATCTTGCCATTGAACGCCACCACGCGCGGCGAAAACTCTTCCAGCTTCTGGGAGAGCACGATTCGCCCTTCCGCAAAATCCTCGCGCGCAAGCTCTGCCGCCGTTTTCGATGGGCGCTTCACCAGATCCGTCAGCCCGATGCCAAACTCAATCACGCGCTTGTCATCGCGATAATCAAACGGTTCTGGCACCACGCCACCCTCAAAAATCAGCGGCCAAAACTCATTATCGCGCCCGGCATAGTAGTGCCCGACGCGCACGGACGACTCCGTCGGATGACAGCCGATAATCACCAGCTTCATGCCTTTGCGAAGATGGTCGGGCAGGGTCCGCATTCCGTTAGCTTACCTGTTCCCCGCCTCGCGCGGCACACCTGGTTCGATAATGCTGCGCAAATTGCTACGTCCCCGGCCGTGCCGGGGCACCGTCATTTCTGAATCGCGGGCGGCGGCCGGGTCATCCAAGTATATGGCTTCGAGGTGCGGCATTGTATTGTGCTACTTTAGCGATACGAGGCATCCAACCAGGGTTGCTGGCCAACCTGGCACAAACGCTTACCTTGAGCACGCCGAACCCACACCGCCTGCCCTCCAAAATTGCCCGCGAAGATGAGCATTTGCTGGTGGCCGCCGCGAAATCGGGGGATATTTCCGCTTTCGAAGAGCTGGTCAACCGCTACGAGCGAAAAATATTTCGCCTTACCATGAATATCACGCGCAACCGCGAAGACGCGGAAGACGCGATGCAGGATGCATTCATGAAGGCGTATTCTCACCTGGACAAATTTCAAGAAGACTCGCGCTTTTATACCTGGCTGGTTCGAATCGCCGCAAACGAAGCGCTGATGCGTCTGCGCAAGCGCCGGCCCAATCAAGTCTCGCTGGACGAACCGATGGAGGGCGAGGACGATTTCATCCCGCGGCAAATTCAGGATTGGGGACCGAGCCCGGAACAGCGCTACGCGCAAACAGAAATGCGTGATATTTTGCGTAGCGTGATTGATGAGCTGCCACCGGATTTTCGGGTGGTTTTTGTGCTGCGCGACGTGGAAGGACTCTCCACGGAAGAGACGGCAGACGCAGTGGGAATTTCCGAGGCGGCGGTGAAGTCGCGGCTGTTGCGCGCGCGGCTCAAGCTGCGGCAGAAATTAGATCGCCACTTTCGACAGGACGGAAAGCATTGAACTGCAACGGCGTAATTCGGCACATTTCCAGCTATATCGATGGCGAGCTGGGAGCCACGGTAGTGGAAGAGATCGAGCTGCACCTAAAGGAGTGCCGCGACTGCACTATTTTGGTGCAGCAGACGAGGCTCACGGTGCATTTGTACTACGATTCGGATTTGGTGGATTTTCCGGTGGAAGTGCAGGCGCGTTTGCATAAGACCTTGCGGAGGAAGATTCGGCAGGATCGGAAATAGCTGCGCCCTCCCTCAGAATACCACCTTGGGACAAATGGTTGCCGCGAACCTTCTACTCCGCTGCTGGTGCTCAAGGGAAGCGCGTAGGAGAAAACCTGGCAGCCTCGGTCGGGATGTCGAGGAGGGTACAGATGTGCGGATGGCCCACTCCCATTCCCCCTGCGATGGCAGAAAGGACTGGAGGCGCGCCGTGTAGCGTGAAAGCCCAGGCTTGGGAAGAAAAAGAGGCACCCAGGCCGGCTACATTCGCTAACCGGTAATTTAATCCGCTTGCAGGATGTGCCAGCAGAATCAGGGCACACCCAAGGGACAGGAATGCCCCATAGCGAAGGTCTGTTCCACAACTCCGCCTCCGGCTCGCGTTACAAGCGGTTTAGGCCTTAGCGTTCCCAGGCTTTTCCACTTGGAGCAAAGCGTTGCCGGTTTGCGGTGGGGACGGATGCCATACCGTTATCGAAAGTGAGATTATCCAAAGCGAATCGCGGAGCCACAGCGCCATTAAATGTGATCACCGCCCCCGCTGCACGGGCGGCCCTTGGTAACTGAACCGGCTTTCAGAAAAGCTTACAATGCTGGCGGTTGCGACGTCAAAAACCCCAATAGACACCAGGTTTGGATCAAAAAGTTCTACGGAGAATCCTCTGGCGAAGGCACCAGTGGCGGATATTGCTACACCAAACTGAAGCACAGGTGTGGGCACGTCGAAGTCCAGACTCAAGGTTCCGGTCGCATCTCCTTCCAGGGACGGATCCTGGACATACGTGATAATCCCTGGACCGAAGGAGTTGTAGTGGGCATCGGTGGATGGCACTCCAGCCACCGTGAAACCGAAAGTTACCCCGCTAAAACTGAGGCCGTCGACAGGCTGAAATGGCAACTCGTCAAAGCGGAGTGTAACGATCGCTGCCCACACTGCCGTCGAACAGGCCAAAACCAAAAACACAAAAAGAACCCAACGCAGCTTTCTCATCGGATTTTTCCTCCTTCCCTCCCATCGAGGCGCTCAAGGGTGGAGTCTCTCGAACGAGGATTTCCGATTTCAACCTCGTCTTTGCGCAAACCATACGCCAGTCGCCCTCTCGTGTCAACATTCCGACATATTTAAGGTTCTAGTAATCTCACTAGCACAAGAAGGCTCCCATCATCACGGGCGCGGGGCCAGCCGTGCGGTGGGACGACAAAATCCATGCAGGATTTCGAGACAGGACAAGGCTTGTGAACACAGCCTGCTGTGCTGCTGCAGTTTGAGCTTTGTTAGTGTGTATTTTTACAATGAAGAAAACCGGTGACTGGCATACTTTAGGGACATACTCCGAAATCAAACCTGAATGCGACTTTCCTTTTCTTGCCTGCGCGCTAGGAACCCGTCTCAGAAAGAGAGGGTTTCGGTCACACTCCATTGAGAAGGGTCAAACCCGGAGGAGTGGTGCTTTTGCTTGCGCCGTCAGAGTCACGGAGCCGTTACTGCCGCAGTGGCGGCGGCTGCGGACTGGCGGTGGTCGCTATGGCGAGAGGTTTCGATCCCGCCGCGAAGGAACCGATCGACGTCAACGCGCCCGTGGCAGGGTCGATAGAGTACCCGGAGACGTCGCCTGAATCGCGATTCGTCACATAGACAAACTGGCCCATTGGATCCACCGCCACCGAGGCGGCAGTCGTCCCGGCTGCGAAGGGCGAACCGTCGACCGGGGTCAGCGCCCCGGTGCTAGCATTAATGGTGTACGCGGACACGCTGCCAGGACTGGACGCCTGGCAACCCAACGACTCGTTTCCGCAATTTGATACGTAGGCAAACTGACCCGTCGGGTCCACTGCCACCCCCAAGGCGTCCAATCCTGCCCCGAAGGGTGAACCAATGATTTCAGATAGCGCGCCAGTAGTCGCATCAATGACGTACGCCGAGATATTGTTCGATCTCAGATTCGTCGCGTAGGCAAACTGGCCCGATGGGTCGACCGTTACCCAAAAGGTCGTCGTTCCCGCTGCAAAGGGTGAACCAGTGATCTCGGTCAAGACACCGGTCATCGTGTCGATAGCGTAAGCTGAGACACTGCCAGGATTGGCTCCTTGGCAGGCAAAACTCCCGCAGTTGGCCACATAAGCGAATCCGCCTGTCGGGTGGACCACCACCGTGCCCGGAGACGTCCCCGCCCCGAAGGGCGAACCTGGGACCGCCGTCAGCGCTCCGCTCGTAGCGTCGATGGTATACGCTGAGACGTTGTTGGAATTAACGTTGGCCACATAGGCAAACTGACCCGCCGGGTCTATTGCCACTGTCCGTGGAGCCGTCCCCGCAGCGAACGGAGAGCCCGCAACCTCCGTCAGCGCACCGGTTGCCGGGTCGATGGTGTACGCCGACACGTTGCTGGAGGCGAGATTCGCCACATAGAGGAATCGCCCCGATGGATCGACGGTTACACCTTGGGGACCTAGTCCTGTGGGGAAGGGCGAACCCGCGACTGGCGTCAGCGCACCCGTCGTGCCATCGATGGTGTACGCCGAGACGTTGCCGGGACCCACGCCGCCCCCGCAACCCAAAGACCCGCAATTTGCCACGTAAGCGAAACCCCCGCTCTGGGACCAAAGCGGTGTCGCCGCGAACAAGGCAACGCCCAGAAATAAAGTTGAAAAGAGGGCCTTCTTTTCAAAGCTCATGTCTTTCTCTCCTTTCCTTTCTGTCGCTTTCACCGCAAGGAACGTTAACCGAGGAAAGCGAATACTCCCTTCTTTCTCATGGTGTCGGCGGCCAGAGTCGTCGCTAGTCCGATCGGTCCTCCCCGCTGGGAAGGGTGACCCGGGAATTTGCGTCAGTGCGCCACTCGCAGCGTCAACTTACAGGCTATTTAGTTTTAGTTAGGCTGTCCACATGTTTGTACATAGGGCTCACACGTCTTCACCAGCCGCAACGAATTGTCATCCTGAGGTTCCAGGCGGTTTTTCCGCCGGGCCGAAGGATCTCGACTGTAACTATCCTTCAGTTTGAATGGACACTTTAACGACCGCTGGCGCTACGAAGCGGGTAACGGAGGAGATCTGCTCCTAAGACCAGAACGGGAGATTGCGGCCGAGGCCATTTTCGCGGGCTTTTGCGTAGACGCGCATCGCTACGGCTAGGTCCCAGGACGCGATGCCGTTGGATTTGAAGAGGGTTACTTCGGTGTCGCTGGTTCGGCCGCTGGCTTTTCCTGCGACCACTTCGGATAATTTTTTTACACCTGTCCAGCAGATTTCATCCCCTTTGAACGCGATGATCAGGTCGCCGGCTTCCTGCCGCGACTGTTCGATGGAGTCCACGACAATAACGTCCGCACTGGCGACGGCTTCGTCATCTAGTTCGCGTTTGTGGGCGTGATTTGCGCCGATGGCGTTGATGTGCATTCCGGAGGCGAGGTCCGCGCCGCTGAGCACGGGGTGCGATGCCGTAGTGGCGGTGCAGATAATTTGCGCGCCGCGCGCAGCCTCGGAGGCGGAGGTGGCGGGTTCGACCGGGACGCCGATCTTTTGCGACATTTCCTCCGCGAAGCGCTTGCGGCGGTCCGCGTTGCGGCCATACACGCGCGCGGAGGAGAGCTTGCGCACGGCAGCAATCGCTTCCAATTGCGTTTTGGCTTGGCCGCCAGTGCCGATAATGGCGGCGACAGATCCGTCGCGACGGGCCAGATATTTTGTGGCCACGCCGGAAGCGGCGCCGGTGCGCAGTTGTCCCATGTAATCGGCTTCGATCATAGCGACGAGATCGCCGCTGGCAATTTCGTATAACGGAACCAGGAAGCGGATCTTGCCGCGGACGAACGTGTATTGCTTCATAGCCAGAAAGCCGGCGGTGAAATCGGCGGCGGCCATGTAGTGAAAAAATCCGCCGGAAGGGAGCTCGAAGCGGCGGCGCGGATGAACGATGACTTCGCCAGCGGCTTGTTTGCGGGAAATTTCTTCGACGGCCTCCAGGGCCATCGGCATCGTGAGAACTTGTTGAACCTCGGCTTCGCTGATGTGCAGCGTCATTCGGCGCGCCTCCGTGAGTTCTTGGATTCTAGCAGGGAGCTGGAAAATTCGGTTCGAAAGCCCGTTAATCGAACGCCCCTCGAGCTAGCTGTCACTGACCAGAAGTTGCTTCCGGCACGAGTATGTTGCTAATGCTGAGGCTGTGAAAGCAGCGGCAAGACCGCCGCACTCCAAAAAATTCGCGGCTTTGCCGGCCGCTTTACAGGTGTAAGCGAAACCGGAAAATGCGGGCGGCAGCTGTGTCCAGGAGGAGCAACTCGCCCGCGGGAGTGACGACGATTTTGCGGACGATACTGGGACCTACGCCGGGCACCCAGGTCGAGAGATCCTGCGTGAACTGAAATGAACCATCAAGCGACCAGACGTAAACCGAAGGGTGACTCGTGCCTACCGCAAAGATGAATTTGCGATTCACGGCGATACCGGTGAGCTGCGGATCCGTATCGGTGGGCACGACAACCGTACGCTGCGGGGTTCCGGCAGCGTCGTACACTTTGATTTCTGCGTCGCTTACATACACCAAACCGTCAGGCCCAACAGTGAGAGCTGTCGGATTGTCGATCTGAGCGTTATTGGCGGCGTTTTTTGCGGCGGCGCCACCCCAGGACCCGATCGGGCGAAGGGCGGGGCTAAATTTGCGAACGCCGTAGGGATGCTTGGCGGTGACGTAGATGGTGCCATAGGCGTCGACCGCGATGTGCAAGGATTCGCGCTGAGTGGAGAGCGCGTTCGTGCGCAGTTCGCGGTGGCGCATGCCGTCGGAAAAGAAAATGGCGACCGTGCCGCGGCGGCCATCTGCTACGTAGATGGCAGATCCGGCATCGACGGCGATGTCGGCGGGACGCAAATTGCTGCGATCGTCCTGGAAGGAGAGGCGAGGTTCGCCACTGGACGAAAATTTGTTGATGAAGCCGGTGGCGGCGTCGGCGATGTAAATGATGGACTCGGCGTCGCTGGTAATGGCAACGGGTCTATCGAATTGGCCGGGGCCTTCGCCGTGGGCGCCCCAGGCGTCGACGTACTCGAAGGGCGGAGGGGGAGGCGGTGCAGCGGCGGTTTGCGCGGGGCGCGAACAGCCAGCGACAATCGCCCAGAGGCAAACCCCAGCGGCTGCAATAAGGTTAGGGCTTCGCACTTTTGGCGGCGCTCGCGCGGGCAGTCTTCTTATTGGCTTCGCCGGGCTCGCGGACGCGGCGGACTACCGTTTGCGTCAGGCGATAGACGCGCTCTTCTTTCGCGCCACTCATCTGGCGAAAGCGAAATTCGGGCTCACCTTTTGGGCCTTTGCCGAGACGGATAGGCATTTGGCCGCAGAGATTATTTTCGATGAAGGCGGTTTCGTAACGGGTGCGCTTCTGGTTCCAGGTGTAGACGCGGAGAACGGTGAAATCACAGAGCTGTCCTTCGGCGCTGCGCGTTCCAGCAACCAAATACTGCGGCTTGTCACCGGAGGGAGTGGCGACGCGGTTCAGCTCGAACCAGGCAGTGGCGCGGACGTTGGCGGAGGCCATGCCTTCGCGCACGGCGTCCGGCAAGTCGAGCTCGACGAAGCGAGCCACGACCCAGCCGGCGATGGGAATGGTCTGGTCGCCGGGCGGCGTGGTGGTGTTGGATTCGGAGCTGCGCGCGGAGACTTCGCCGGGCGGGCGGGTGGCCAAGCCGCGAACGAGGAACCAATCCTCTTTCTTGGTTTCCTGCGCTTCGTTGTTTTCGCGCTCATCGCTGACTTGCACCCAATCGGCGACGCCGCGGGCGACAACCTCGACGGGAACTCCACGGCTGAACTGATAGAGGCGAGGCTCGGTGCGTCCGGGCTCGACGCGAAGATTGGTTTGCACTTTGGTGCGGCCGCGGGCTTGCACGGGCATGGCTTTGGCAGCGTTCAGGATCTTGATGCTGCGCTGCCAGAGCGCGGGCTCAAGGAGCAGCCTGGCGTCGACCCAGCCGACGGCGCCGCTGCCAGTGCGGACTTTTACGGTGTCGTTACGGCGGGCCATGACGTCGACGCGGTCGCCGTAGTGCAGGACGTCGATGGGCTCGCGGACTTGCGCGACACTGCTCCACAGCGTGGTGCTGCGCTCGCTGACGTAGGCTTCGCCGAGATATTCGTGCTTGGGGCGAAAGAACCAGGCGAGCACGACGACCACGCAGAGCAGAGGGACGGCGACGAGGAGCTTGCGCTTCATGGGCGTGCCTCAGGGCTGGTGAGTAGCACAAAGCGTGAAGGGGCGTTCATGCGTTTATTTTTTCTGCGCGACAGATGATTGTAACCGATTCTTTGGTGAGGTCAGAGAAAGCGTGCGCGGAAGTTTCTGGTACAATGCGCGCGGGGCGTGGATTTTTTGCGCGGCTGCGCGGGTTGCGACGGGACTTCGCCCAATGCGTCTTGCAAGCACGGTGGTTGAGATCCTTCGGCCCGGCTGGAAGGCGCCGGGACCTCAGGATGACACCGACGGCGCTGCGCGCGCAGAGTTGCAACGGCATCCGGATCACGGATCGGGAGAACACGGTTGAAATTTCTGAATTCGTTGCAGCCGTTTGGGTTGTTGGCGCTGAGGATTGCGCTGGGGGTGATTTTTCTGTCTCATGGGTATCCCAAGCTGGCGCATTTGCGCGGCGGGGCGCAGATGCAGAATTTTTTCGTGGAGCATGGGTTGCCGGGGTATTTCCTGTACATCTCGGGGGTTCTGGAAGTGTTTGGCGGCGGGTTGCTGCTGCTGGGGTTGTTTACCCGGCCAGTGGCGCTGCTGCTCGGGATTGAGATGTGCGTGGCGATTTGGAAGGTGCACAGCGGACGCGGATATTTGGCCGTGCATGATTATGAGTTTCCGCTGACGCTGGCGACGGCTTGTTTTGCGCTGGCGACGGTTGGAGCGGGATTGATTTCGCTGGACAAGCCGTTGTTTGAGTGGGGAGGAAGGCGCTGGGCTGGGCGGAATGCCAAGAAGTGAGCGGAATTGCAGGCGACGCACGCAATCGTTTGTAGAGGGGCTACGTTGAGGTCCTTCGGGCATCCTCACCCTTCGCAAACGGCGCTCAGGACAAGTCGGATGCCCTCAGGATGACAAATTCTTACTTCGGATGATCGCTAGGACGTTACGGGGGCTGAGGGGGCGGAGGTGCTCATTACGCCCGTGGGGGCGGCCGGCAAGGCGATCCAGAGGATGATGTAGGCGAGCAGACCGGCGCCTGCGCACAAAAACGCCAGTAGCCACACGATACGGATGATGGTGGGGTCGAGATCGAAATAGTCGGCTAGGCCGCCGCACACGCCGCCGATCTTCTTGTCGGTCGTGGAACGCACGAGACGCTTTTTGCCGCCGAATTCGGCGGCATTTACGCTGGCCGCGCCGGCGACGGGCTGCTTGGCGCCGCAGTTGTAGCAGAAATTAGAACCATCCGCGATGTGCCGCTGACAATTTACGCAAACCATGGATTCACCTCCACAGAGCGGTGTTTCGTTCGCCCACCATTGATACGAGTAGGGATGGCAAAAAGTTTCCTCTGCAAATTTCCCCTTCGGGGCGCACGCGCTTGCGTCAGTAGTCCAGAAGCTGGCGCACCGCCGAAAGAATATGCTCGGTCTGCGGAAGGATAACATCTTCGAGCTTGGGCTGGTAGGCGCAGAAGGTGTCCATGGCAGCGACGCGTTTGACGGGGGCGTCGAGCTCATCGAAAAGCTCGTCGGCGATGCGCGCGGCGATTTCCGCGCCAAAACCCCAGCTCAGCATGTCTTCATAAGCGACGATGACGCGATGATTTTTGCGCACGGTGGCGGCGATGGCGTCCCAATCGTAGGGGGAGAGCGAGCGGAGATCGATGATTTCGACGGAGACGCCTTCGCGCTCGAGCTGCGCGGCAGCGACTTCCGCGCGATGCACGATGGCGCCGAAGGTGACGATGCTGACTTCGGAACCTTCTTTCACCAAACGCGCTTTGCCGAAGGGAACGGTGTAGTCGGGGCCGGGATATTCGGAGCGATTGTACGGCTGGCGGTAGAGATGCTTGTGCTCGAGGAACATGACGGGATCGTCGCAACGGACGGAGGTGCGCAGAAGTCCGGCAACATCGAGGGCGGTGGAGGGCATGACGACGCGAAGACCGGGGCAGTGCGCGAAAATGGATTCGCCGCTTTGGCTGTGATAAATGCCGCCGCCGGTGAGGTAGCCGCCGATGGCCACACGCAGCACGGCGGGAGATTTGAAATTGCCGTTGGAGCGCCAGCGCAGGACGCACAGCTCGTCGCGAATTTGCATCATGGCCGGCCAGATGTAATCGAAGAATTGGATTTCGGCGACGGGCTTGAGGCCGCGGGTGGCCATGCCGATGGCGCGGCCAACGATGCTGGCTTCCGCGAGGGGCGTGTTGAAAACGCGATCCTGGCCGTATTTTCTCTGCAAGCCGGAGGTGGCTTTGAAGACGCCGCCCTTGCCTTTGACGTGCTTCAAATTTTCGTCGCGGCTGGCGTCGGCGACATCTTCGCCGAAAACGGCGATGCGCTCGTCGCGGGCCATTTCGTCGGAGAGCGTGGCGGCGACCATTTCAACCATGGTTTTGGGGGCGCCGTGAAATTGCGGCTGGGCGGCGAATGCCGGTGAACTGGGATCCACGTCGGGCGAATAGACGTTGACGTGAATGGAATCGATGGACGGAGGTTCGGCGGCGAGGGCTTGGTCGCCGGCCTCGCGGACTTCGCGGTCGACTTCGGCTTCGAGCGCTTCGATTTCTTTTTGGTCGAGCAGGCCTTCGCGAACGAGGAAAAGAGAAAACTTGGAGAGCGGGTCGCGGTGCGCTTCTTCTTCGCGCTCCTCGGCGGTCTTGTAGAGTTTTTCGTCGTCGGAAAGCGAGTGCGAATAGTGGCGAATGACGTGGGCGTGGAGCAGCGCCGGACCGCGGCGCTGGCGGACGTAGTCGACCGCTTCTTTGGCGACGGCGTAGCTCTCGAGCGGATCGGTGCCGTCGAACTCGGCGACGTGCAGGCCGGGAAAACCGCGGACTAGCGGGGAGATGCTGCCGCCGGCGGTCTGCACTTCGACGGGGACGGAAATGGCGTAGCCGTTGTCTTCGATGAGATAAAGCAGCGGCAATTTTTTTGCGCAGGCGGCGTTGAGTGATTCCCAGAATTCACCCTGGCTCGTGGCGCCTTCGCCAGCGGAAACGTAGACGATTTCGTTGGCGTCGTGATGAACGTATTGGCCGAGCGGAGCTTTCCTGGCTTGCGCGAGAGCCTTGGGGCGATTCTGGTAGTAGAGCGTGGCCTCGGCGGCGCCGACGGCTTGCACGAATTGCGTCCCGGTGCAGGAGGATTTGGAGACGATGTTCCACTTGGGATGGCCCCAGTGCGAAGGCATCTGGCGTCCGCCTGAGGCGGGATCATCTTTTGCGCCGACGGCCTGAAGAAGAGTTTCGAGCGGGGTGACACCGACCATCAGGCAGAACGCGCGGTCGCGGTAGTAAGGGTAGAGCCAGTCGATGCCGGGACGTACAAGAAGCCCCATGGCGGCGGTGACGGCTTCGTGACCGGCGCTGGAAATCTGGAAGTAAATCTTGTTTTGGCGCTTCAGCTGAATTTCGCGATCGTCGAGGCGGCGGGAAAGAAACATCGTGCGGTAGAGGTGGATGAGCGTTTCGCGGTCGAGGCCGTGATACTTGCTGGCGTCGAGCTTGGCTACTTTTACGCGCGTCTGCGTCTGTACCGCCATTCAGTTGGCCCTCTCAGTGGGGATGGAGATACTCGCCGAGCGAAGTTCTATTATATCGAAAAGATGGTTGAGCGCGCTGCAAGGGTGCGGAGATTTCCATGAATTCACGGCGCGATCGTCGCATAGTGGGAGGCAATGGGGTTCACTCGAGAGTGTCGAACTGCTTGAGGATGCCGGCGAAATCGGGTTCGCTTTCGCGAACGGTTTTGGGCGAAGCGCTTTTGAAGGGCTCTTCCGTGGGGATGCGGTCGATCCAGCGCTGCTCGGAGAGTTTTTCGTGGCCGGAAAAATAGAGACGGACGAAGAGCTTTACGGGACCACTGTTTTCGGTCGCGGGGTCAGCGGGTCTGGGATTGGATTTTGATTTTGTTTTCGTGGATTTAGGTTTTTCAGGCCTTGCCGGCTCTGATTTTGCTTCCGCGGCACCGGGCGCTGTGGATTGTTCGCGTTCCAGTTTGTACTGCAGCTTCTTGTCGAGGCGGAAAGCTTGCTTCCAGCTTTCGAGTTTGTGGCGGGCCTGCTGGACTCTTTCCTCATCCGACCCGAAATCAAAGAGCAAATAGGTTTGCGCCATGACGGAAGTCTGCGACGCGAGGTGGCGGCAAGTCAAGGCGCGGCCGGGGGCGAGGTGAGGCTTGGTTACTGGAATGGGAGACATTTTGGCCCGATGCGAGCTGCGGAAGGCGTTACGGTACTGCACACGGGCGCTGTTTTGGCTTATGATGCGTCATAGGATAGTAGAACGACGTGAGCGACTCGAAGCAAGAGATTGGGCGGATTTTGGCGGCGTGGATGTGCTTGTTCGCGGCGGTGGCTTTGTACGCGCCGCTGGCAGCCGCGGCGTGGTCTGCGCACGCGATGGCTTGCTGCACCGGAGATCATTGCCCGATTGCGCAGCATCACCACAGCCAGAAGGCGCCGCCACGGCATTCGCACATGGATTGCGGGCAAGAGATGGGCGAAATGATGGATTGCTCGATGTCGTGCTGCCGGAGTTCTGAAAAACCGCTGGTGACAGCGGTGGCATTTGTGCTGCCGCATCTAGCGTCGGCCTTCGCGCCCGCTTCGGTTGTTCCTGCCGCGGAAACCGCGCACACTGTCGCGATTCCACGGGCCGTAAAACCTCTCTCGCCTCCTCCTCGCCTCGCGCACGCTCTTTAAGAGCCGCCGTTTTCTTCCAACCCAATTGATCTGCTCCTGCCGCGACTCTGCGTCGCGTTCTAACTACTTTGGAGGAAAAAATGCGAGGCGTTTTGAAGTTGCTTGCTGCTCTGCTTTTTCTGGGGGTGCCGGCGCTGGCGACGATTTTTGGGACAGTGCGGGGAATTGTGCACGATCCGCAGCACCGGCCGGTAGCGGATACCACGGTCGCACTGAAGGCGAAAACATCGGATTACGCGCAAACAGCGCAGACGGATGCGGAAGGGACGTTTCACTTTGATGCTGTGCCGCTGGGCGAATACAGCGTGACAGTATCGCAGGCGGGATTTGTGACGCAGGAACAAACCGTTACGGTGCTGTCCGGCACGGCGCCCATCTTACATTTTGAGCTGCGGCTGCCTACGCAAGCGCAGTCCGTGACGGTGTCAGCGGATTCGGCGCCGGCACAAACGGAATCCGTCACTCCCACGACCCTGGTAGATCGCCTGGAGATCCAGCAGACACCCGGCGCCATGCGCAGCAATAGCCTAGCGATGATTACAGACTATGTTCCGGGCGCTTATTTTACGCACGACCAACTACATGTCCGTGGCGGCCACCAAGTGAGTTGGCTGATTGACGGCGTCGCGATTCCCAACACGAATATCGCGAGCAACCTTGGACCACAAGTCGACCCGAAAGACATCGATGCCGTCGAAATGCAACGCGGGAGTTATGCGGCGGATTTCGGCGACCGCACCTACGGTGTCTTCGATGTTCTGCCACGCACGGGTTTCGAGCGGAATAGTGAAGCTGAGCTGACGCTTAGCGCGGGGAACTTCTATCAAACGGACGAGCAAATAAATTTCGGGGGCCACACCAATCGGTTTGCGTATTACGCCAGCGCGAATGGGAACCGCACGAATCTGGGATTGCAGACTCCGACGTCAGCGGTTCTTCACGACGCCGCGAACGGCTATGGGGGGTTTGTCTCGCTGATTTACAACGCGGATTCACAGGACCAGTTGCGCTTCGTTGCGCAAGCGCGGCGGGACTTTTACCAAGTGCCGTTTGACCCCAACAATCCGCTGAATAGTCCCAGCGTGGCGCTGCGCGATGCCAATCGTGAAAACGATTCCTTTGCCGCTTTTTCTTGGGTGCGCACCTTCAGCCCGGGGCTGGTGGTCACCGTTTCACCGTTCTTCCACTACAACAGCGCCGATTACGCAAGCAATCCAAATGATTTCCCAAGCGCCGCAACCCAGAATCGCTCCTCTAAATATGAGGGCGGGCAGGGTACCCTGTCTTGGATCAAGGGCCCTAATAACGCGCGCGTGGGTTTTTACAGTTTCGCTCAGCAGGACGCTCAATTTTTCCACGTGGTTTACGACGATGGGAGCGGCACAGTCGCGCCGTTGTCGCAAAATCCGGACGGGAGCCTCATCGCTGTTTATGTTGAGGATCAAGTCAGAGTCAATTCATGGCTGACGCTCAACGGAGGCCTGCGCCAGACACACTTTTCCGGAGGAGTCGTGGAAAATGCCACCAGTCCGCGCGTTGGCGCTTCGCTGCGAATTCCAAAATTAAATTGGGTGTTCCGTGGATTCTACGGTCATTTTTATCAGGCGCCACCGCTGGGCACGTTATCCGGGCCCACGCTGAACGATATCCAGAGCCAACAGCAGCTTGGCTTCGTACCGTTGCGGGGGGAGCGGGACGAAGAGCACCAATTCGGCGTCACAATTCCCTTCAAAGGCTGGACGCTCGATGCCGACAACTTTTTGACTCGCGCGAAAAACTTCTTTGACCATAACAGCTTGAATAACTCAAACGTCTTTTTCCCCGTCGATGTACAAGGCGCGCGAATCAGTGGCTGGGAGCTGACACTCCGCTCGCCGCGGATCCAAAACCGTGCGCAACTCTATCTGACTTACTCCAACCAACTCGCTCTTGGCTTCGGCTGCGTCATCGGCGGACTGATCGGTCCATGCGCTGCGCCTCCCCCGGGCTTTTTTCTGCTCGATCATGACCAGCGCAATACGTTGCATCTGGGCGGCCAGTACACACTGCCACGGCGCGCATATGCTTCTGCGGACGTTTATTACGGCTCGGGCTTCTCGAACAGTAATCCGGCGATCCCCGGGGATCATCTTCAGCCGCATACGGCGTTTGACCTGTCACTCGGCAAGGAATTCGGGGAAAAATTCTCGGCTTCCGCAAGCGCGACGAACGTTGCCAACCGGAGGGTGCTGCTGGACAACAGTTTCACCTTTGGCGGCACGCATTTCCTGAATCCGCGGGAAGTCTTTGCGCAGGTGCGCTACCGCTTTCACTACTGACAACTCGAGCTGGGAAATGAGGACAGCCAGAAATGGCTGTCCCACGGTGCCGTGCCAACCTATTGAAGGTGCGCGTCATCCTGTATCGAGCGGCCAAGAAATAGGGGCCGCACCGCTCCCGAATCCTGCTTTCCCGCAGAGAAAATTTGACCTAGAACGCTGTTGCGCATGTGAAAACCGCGTGCTAGCCTTTGGCGAATAAAAGGCGAATGCGCGGGAGGGTCTCGTATGTCGGAATCACTGGCGGTTCGCAGGGCTGGCGCTTCGGGGGCGGCGATTTCCGATGGTGCTGTACCATCGCGCGGCTCGACGGCGATCACTCGCGTCCATGAAGTCCTCGATTCGCTCGCCGCTCGCGATGTTCATGGCGAAATCCTCACCGCTGTTCGCCACTATCCAGCGCGCGAGGCGCAGTGGGCGGACTTCCCGGCCTGGACGGACGGCGATCTGAGGGCGGCTTATCTCGGCAAAGGCATTCGCCAGCTCTATAGCCACCAGGCTGCCGCTGTGGAAACAGTTCGAGCCGGCAGGAACGTGGTGATCGTCACCCCGACGGCCTCCGGAAAAACGCTTTGCTACAACTTGCCCATCCTGAACGCGATTCTGGAAAGCTCGGACAGCCGCGCGCTGTATCTCTTCCCCACCAAGGCGCTGGCGCAGGATCAACTCGCGGAGCTTCATGATTTGAACCAGCGGCTCGCGAATCGCTTTGGCGTTTTCACGTATGACGGCGACACGCCGAGCGACGCGCGCAAAGCCATCCGCGAGAAGGGCCACATCGTCCTGACCAACCCAGACATGCTGCACACAGGAATCTTGCCGCACCACACCCGCTGGACGCGGCTGTTTGAGAATTTGCGCTACATCGTGATCGACGAGCTGCACACCTATCGCGGAGTCTTCGGCAGCCATCTGTGCAACGTGCTGCGCAGGCTGCGGCGCATCGCAAGATTTTACGGGCGCGAACCGCAATTCATCTGCTCGTCGGCGACAATCGCGAACCCTGGAGAACTGGCTGCGCGGCTCTTAGAAGCAGACGCCGAGGTGCTAAACGCCAATGGCGCGCCGGCCGCGGAGAAAACCTTCGTTTTCTACAATCCGCCGGTGGTGAATCGCGCGCTGGGCATTCGCCGCAGCTACATCAACGAATCCGCGCGCGTGGCGCAGGAATTTCTGAAGCACGAGCTGCAGACCATCGTGTTCGCCAATTCCCGGCTGCACACCGAGCTGCTGCTGACGTATTTGCAGCAGGCCAATCCGCGCCCGCCCAGCAAGCCTGAAACGATTCGCGGCTATCGCGGCGGCTATTTGCCGAACGAGCGCCGCGAAATCGAGCGTGGACTGCGCGACGGGCGAATTCGCGGCGTGGTCTCGACGAGCGCGCTGGAGCTGGGCATCGACGTCGGCTCGCTGGATGCCGTGGTGATGGCGGGCTATCCCGGCACGATCGCCGGAACCTGGCAGCGCGCGGGCCGTGCGGGACGCCGCAGCGGCAGCTCGTGCGCGGTGATGGTGGCTTCCTCCGCACCGCTCGACCAATTCATGGTGCGCAATCCGGATTATTTCTTCGGTAGGACACCGGAGCACGCATTCATACAGCCGGACAATCTGGAAATTCTGGTGAATCATCTGAAGTGCGCGGTGTTTGAGTTGCCAATCGCGCCTGAAGAGCGCTTCGGCGATGTTGATGTGCCGGACCTTTGCGCACGGCTCGCGGAAGCGGGCTTTCTGCATCTGGCGGGCGAGCATTATCACTGGACGCACGAGGCGTATCCGGCCGATACGGTCAGCCTGCGGTCGGTGACCAGCGATAATTTTGTGATCATCGATATCACCGGCGAGCCGAACGTGATTGGCGAAGTGGATTTCTCGAGCGCGCTAACCACCGTGCACGAGAAAGCCATTTATCTGCACGGCGGCGAGCAGTATCACGTCGAGCATCTGGACTTCAAAGAACGCAAGGCATACGTGAAGCGCGTGGATGTCGATTACTACACGGATGCCATCCGCTACACGCAGGTGCGCGCGCTGGAGGTGGCAGCGAGCGCTCGGGATGCTCGAGATGGGGCGCAGCGTGGTGCGCCCCTACAAGAGCGAGGCTCGCTTCATTCCCATGGAGATGTTTTGGTGCGCTCGCAGGTGGTGGGCTTCAAGAAGATCAAGTTTTTCACGAATGAAAACGTGGGCGCGGGAAAGCTGGAACTGCCGGAAAACGAAATGCACACAACTTCGTATTGGATCACGCTGGAGCGGCCGCTGCTGGATTCGCTCCCGTTTACGGTGAGCGAACGGCAGAGCGGAATGTTCGGACTGCTGCACGCGCTGGAATCGGTGGCGACGCTGTTGCTGATGTGCGATGGCCGCGACCTGGGTGCCGCGGTTGGCGAGCGCCCGCCGGATGCGGCCGACGTCCCTTCTCCGACGCGAATGGAAGAGGCGGTTGACGCGAACGCGAAAGAGTTCTTCGAGCCTAACTTGTATCTCTTCGATGCGTACCCAGGCGGTATCGGCTTTTCTGAGCCTCTTTTTCGCGCGCGTGAGTTGCTCGTGCAGAAGACGCGCGAGCTCATCGCCGCGTGCGGATGCGAGCAAGGATGTCCGTCGTGCGTCGGTCCCGCAGGAGACCTCGCGCCGTGCGCAAAGGAAGCGGCGTTGGCCATCCTTGATCGGTTGTGTGCGTGATGGCGGCCTTCGGAGACAAATTTTCGCGACTTGCGGCATTGAAGCCGACTCGGCCGCGGCCTTCGGGCGCGGAGCTGCTTCGCGCGGCGCATGCGGAGGATTCGTTGTCGCGCCTGCTCGGCGCAGGAATCGCCACAAATCGCTACGGGCAACACGTCTTGGTGCGCAACTGGTTTTCGTCGCCGGAGTATTCCGACATTTCCGAGGTAGGTCTCGAATTGCTTTCCCGCGGCCGGGACGAAGCGCTCTCGAAGCGCATGCGGACGGCGCTGGCCGATCCATCGAAATGGCTTTTTCTGGATACGGAAACCACGGGCTTGGCGGGCGGCACGGGCACATATGCATTTCTGATCGGGCTGGCGTGGTGGGACGCCGGCGCGCTGCAAGTCGAGCAGTTTTTCATGCGCGATTTTGGCGAGGAGCATGCGATTTTGCACGAAGTCGCCGCCCGCCTTGCGGAGCGGCCCGTGCTGGTCACTTTCAACGGCAAGGCGTTCGACTGGCCGCTACTCGAAAACCGCTTCACGATGACGCGCTCGATCGCCGTGCCGCGGCTGGCCGCGCATCTGGATCTGCTGCATCCGGCGCGAGCGTTGTGGAAGCTGCGGCTCGGTTCGGTGCGGCTGGTGGAGCTGGAGCGGCATGTGCTGGACGCCGCGAGATTGGGATGGCATCGTCAAGACGATGTGCTGGCCGCGCTGATTCCGCAGCATTATTTTGATTATTTGCGCGGAGGGCCGGCGGAGCCGCTGGCGGCCGTAGTGCGCCACAACCAGATGGATTTACGCGGGCTGGCGGCGCTGGTGGGCAAGATCGACGCGCTGCTGGCATCCGATGACGGCGGTGACGTGGAGAGCCTGGACTTGTTCGGGCTATCACGTTTTTTGCAGAGGCGCGGCGAGTCGCAGAGGGCGCACTCCGCGTGCACGCAAGCTATCGATCTCGGCCTGCCGAAAGAATACGCCGGGCAAGCGCGGCGCGAGCTGGCGCTGCTGGCGAAGCGGCGCGGCGAACACGAGAGGGCTGCGGCTCTGTGGCACGAATTGGTGAAAGACCAGCGCAATGGGGCGCACGCTTGCGAACAACTTGCCGCTTATTACGAGCGGAAGAAGAAGGATTTTGAACGCGCGCTGGAGTTCGCGAAGTTGGGGCTTGCGAAGGTTCGCCGGGCGCGAACGCTTTTTCTCGATCGGCACGGCGCGCAAGGCAGCTTGCGGACGGAACAGCGGTTGGCCGCTCGCATTGCGCGGTTGCAGACTCGAATCGAGTTGAAGAGCGAAACGCGCCCTACTCTGCTGCTAGAGAGTCGCAGCCCGGTTCCAGCGGCAAGGAAACTGCCGGTTTAAGCAGGTTCATCGGAGCGCCCCCCGCGGCTCCGGGGCGGACGGCGACTTCTTTCACGTCTTTTGCAAGGATCTTTGGTGCTTCCGGAACGGGAGGCCACTGCAGCTCCTTATTGAGCTTGAGGAGGAGCGCGCGGTCGCCACCTTCGAGGGTCACGCACTCTTTTTCAAAGCAGCGGAGAAAGACACCGCCGCCGGGAGTATCGAAGGAAAAGAAATCGGACTTGCGAAAGAGATTGCTGCGCGTTTCGTGTTTTTTCTCCAGCGCTTCGGAATATTGGCCGAAGAAACGTTGGGTTTGTTCCTGGGTGGCCAACCGCTCGCGCGTTATCAGCAAAAGGCGCTTGGTCTGTCTTTGCTCGTAGACGGCGTAGCGATCGCCGTCCCACGACGCGGACAAGGCCTTGGCTCGCGGCTCATCAAGAAAGTGCTTGAGCACTTCCTTCCAGCCGAATTCGCCCATGACGTTTTCTTCGAGCTTGGCCCAATCAGCGCCTAGAACTTTTTCCATGGAGGGCAGCGAGACCGGCGCAGGCACTTTGCCAGAGGTGTACAGCGCGGGATGCATAATTTGCTGGGTGGAAACCGGGGGCTTGGTGAAAATGGCCGAGAGACCTTCCCAGCCGGTGGGCTTGAGGATGGCGGCCGAAAATGTCAGACCGTCGAGATAGGGGAAGATCAGCACGTCTTTCAGGAAAGGCGGCGCCTTCTTGAGCAGCGGCGTCTCGGCCATATCGCCGATCAGCATGGCGGGGTCAATGTCGGGCAAATCCTGGAGGGAGCGCCCGCTGCCCTGGAGCAAATATTCCAGCATCGCGGCCATCGCGCTGCCTTCGAGAACGGATTCGCGCGCGAGCTCGCCGTCGTCGTTGGGCCGCGCGGCTTTGGCCCAGGCTTCAATCTGGAAATGCTGGTCTTCGAGGGCATGGGTCAGTTCGTGGGCCATCACCATGCGCTGGTCGTCGATGGGAATCCAGTCGGCAACGTAGAATTCGTGCGCTTTCGGGTCGTACAGGCCGGCGATCTGCTCGGTGAGCAGATCGACCATGAAGGAATCGAGGTCGAACCCTTTGGGCAGCAGACCGAAGGCCTCGGCGCTTCTGGCGCCGGCATAACGCTCGGCGGTGTCTTTGTCCTCGTTCATTTCCTGAATGACGTGGGCGCGAATCTCTTCGCGCGAGCGCAGGCTCTTCTTGAGCGGGCTGCGCAGGGCCAGGCCGGTGATTTCACTCATCTGCGCGAGTACTTCGTCGGCCGCCGAGGCGAAATTTGCGGCACCGGATTTGCCCGCGAGGTTTGGCGGCGTAGCGGGAGCGGTGGTTTGCTGCGCGAAGCCAAAGGAGGCGAAACTCGCGGCCAAGGCGAGAAGTATGTCAATGAGAAGGGCTAATGGGCGGCGAGAACGCGAAATCGAAGTGGGCATAACATTTTCAGAATAGCAGATTCGGTGTTGGGTCGCGGCCGGGCTTGGCGGCGATGCTGCAGTGGTTACAGCCGAATCCTGGAAACTCCGAGGTGGGGAAAGCGCCAGGTGGGGAACGGTTAGCCGGCTGCCTGTTCCGTCGAACGCTCTTTCTCGAGAATCTCCAGAATTGCACGCGCGTTCGAGCAAAAGAGCTCCTTGAGATACTCCGGCGATTCGGCCGGCAACAAGATGCGATAGGTTTCGAGCCTGCGCCACTGCGCGGCGGCCCTGCGTGAGCCATTCGGCAACGTGCGGAGGTGCGCGCGCAAATCTTCCTCCTGCACCGCCAAAGGGGTCTCCAGAATACGCTCGAAAAGCTCCTGATGGCATTGCTCGAGGGCTTGCCGAACCGCCTCTTTCGGGTATACGGCGCTAAGGCCGGCATGCTCATACACGTTGGTGGAAATGTCGCGCAAGGAAGCCAAAAAAGCGAGACGGGAAAAGGGGCTGGAGATTCTTGCCAGGGTGGAAAGCGTCAGGTCATGGATGATGCGTCGATTCTGCTGAAGTTGTGTCAGTGTATCCATCTGCTTACCTGATCCGAAAACAAAATGCTGCGCGACGAATAACTCGATTTAGCCTTTTCCGACATGGCCACCCGCAGGAGAGTCACCCATGAAGAAAATAGACGTCATATTAGGACTGTTCGTGCCGCCCGCATCGGTCGCAGTTTCCTGTAGGTAGCTCAGGTAATTATAATCCAAGTAACTCTGGTGTCGAGGGAATTTTTGCGCCCGCTTTTGTCGTTGACAGTAGTCAATGCCCGCCATTGCCCCCCGGGTCGAATCACTGCGCGCAAGCCTGGCACATCATTAGTAATTCTTAACGAACTTCTTGCCTCTGCCGTCCTAGTACGGTTCGCCCACGGCAGCCGCTCGCAAGCACTATGTTCTGTCCTTTCACGGCAATGCTACGATGCGCCTGCAATGACTGAAACTGGAAATGTTTACGGCGGGGATGGGGACAGCACGCGTGAATGTTGACCTTTTTCTTCCCTTTGGAGCGGTAGGCGTGCTGCTGGCGCTGCTCTTCTGGGCGCTCTGCCCGCGGCGCGCCAATCGGGCAGCCGCCACGGGATCAATGGAGAAACCGGCGAGCCAGCACACCACCTACTTTGCCGTGATTCGCCAGGCGATGTCGGAGGAAGATTTCGAGTTTCTGGCCGCACGCGCGCCAGTGCGTTTGGCTCGCCGCGCACACAGAGAACGCCAACGCATTGCCATGCTGTATCTTGCGGATTTGCTCGCTGATTTCCAGAGGTTGCTGCGCCTGGCCGGAGTAATTGCCGCGCTTTCGCCGGAAGCTGCCGCATCTCACGAGTGCGAGCGTTTGCGGCTCAGCATGCGTTTTTTCTGGCGATATCGGATGGTTGTGCTGGGGCTTAATGCCGGTCTTCTGTTGTTCCCACAGCTCTGTGGATTGAGCCAAATGGTAAGCGAGCTTGCTGTTCGCATGGAATTGGCCATGAAGGAGCTTGGCCAACGAGCCGCCGTTGCCGCGGAGCTGGCATCAACGCTAGATAGGCGCGGGCTCGACACGGCCTAGCACCGTCTCCACGGCGGACAGTAAATCTGCGGCTTGAAACGGCTTTTGCAGCGCCAACAACCCATTTCCAGCGTGATCTCCCGCTTGCGCAGGCACGGCTGAGGCGCTCATCCAAACCAGTCGCCCGGCCAGCACGGGCCTGTTCGCCGTCAACCATTCCTGCAGACCCTCCCCCCCAGCGGCCCCGCGCACTCCGGCGTCGGCAACCACCGCGTCGAATTCCTGTTCGCCGAGGAGTTGCCGTGCTTCCGGGAAGCTTGCAGCACTCCGCACCGCGTGATTCCCTTCGCGCAGGATGGCCTCCACAGCTTCCCGCACGGATTCATCGTGGTCAATGAGGAGAATTCGCCCGCCGCGGGCGACAACTGTACCGCCGGCCGGAATGGCATCCTCGGGAGCGGCTGCGCGCTGATACGGCAACTCAATGGTGAAACAAGCGCCGGAGGGCTGCACATTGCTCACGCCGATGGAACCCCCATGTTCGGTGACGATTCCATAGCAGATGCTCAAGCCTAGCCCAGTGCCCTTGCCCACCGGCTTCGTGGTGTAGAAAGGATCGAACACACGAGATGCATCTTTCACACCCGGACCGCTGTCCTTGAATTCCACGATTAGGCAATCGTCTTTTGCCCTCGTGCTGACCCAGAGGTCCCCCTCGCTGGCGTGCTCCAGGATGGCGTCGACGGCGTTGTTCACCAGGTTCAGAAATACCTGTTGAAGTTGGTGCGGGTCCGCGCCAGTCATGGGCAGATCGGGAGCGAGGTCATAGTGCACACGAATGTTGTTCAGGCGGAGGTCGTAGTCGCGCAACGCCAGGGTATCCTCCAGTATTTGGTTGAGTTGCACGGCCACACGCTCCGGCTTGTGCTGGCGCGCAAAGCTCAGCAGATTCTGCACGATTCGATGGGTGCGCTGCGCCTGTTTGTAGAGCTTGTCCGAGTACTCCATGCCCTGCGGCGGCATCTGTCCGCTCGACAGCAGCAATTGGCTGTATCCCAGGATGGCGGTTAGCGGATTGTTGAGCTCGTGCGCCACACCAGAGATCAGTTGGCCGACGGCCGCCATCTTTTCGCTGTGGAGAAGCTGTTCTTGCGTGCGCCGCAAATTTTCGTAAGCTTGCCGCGTCTCTTCATACAGCACAGACCGATCGATGGCGTTGGAAATCTGGCTGCCGACGGCAATCAAGAGATTGATGTCCGCGGGCGAGAATTCCCTGGGAGTCCGGCTGCCAACCACTAATCCCCCAAGCACGCGATCCTTGGACCACAGGATCACCACAAAGGCGGAGTGCAGCCCTTCCTTGCGCTGCGCCTCCCGCAGGATCATTGGGATTTGCAAGCCCTGTGCCGATAGGAACGTGGCGTGTACGGCCTTGATATGTTGCAGCAACTCGGGCTGCACCGTGACTGGCGGTATATGCCGGCCCTGCTCCGAGCGATGACCGACCGCTGCGATGCGCCGCAATGTCAGCCCGGCTTCATCAAACAGGTAAAGCGAAGAGGCGTCCAACTTAAAGAGCTCGGTCATTTGCCGCAGAGTGCGGTGAATCGAATCGGTGAGATCCAGGGACTCCGTGAGAGTTTGGCCAATGGAGTTCAGCACCATCAATTCGCGATTGCGGCGCCGGATTTCCTGCTCGGCTCGCTTGCGGTCGGTTATGTCCAGCAGAAAACCCTGTAAGGCGGTCAGGTTGCCGGCGGCGTCTCGAATGGCGATGGAAGATTCCAACATCACGCGGACTTCGCCATCTTTGCGGCGAACTTCGTATTCAAAGTCCGCGACGGCTCCGTGATCCTGCAGAAGCTTCTTGAGCCGCTCGCGATCCGCGGGGTTCACGAACATCGAAGGAATGTCAGCGTTGAGCAATTCATCGCGCTCTTCGAATCCCAGAATGCGCATCAGCGCGTCGTTGAAGTCCAGGAATCGCCCCTGCGGATTGGAAATGAAAACTCCCTCTTGAACGTTGGACACCAAGGTGCGGTATTTCTCTTCCGCGCGCTTGCGTTCGGATATGTCTTTCAGGGCGTGGACCGTGCCGAGCTGGCGGCCGCGGGGATCGGTGAACGTCGAATTGGAAGCGAGGAAATATCCCGTGAGCCAAGGATCCGGGTCGTCCCCCTCGCCGGCAATTCCTTCGCAATAAGGACAACTTTTGTAGCCCGTGCCCTTGCGAGGAAGCAGATCGGTGACCATGCGCCCAACCAGCGCGGCCGAATCGCGGCCGAGCAGGTTCCCCAGCCGTTGGTTGGCGCGCAAGATCCGAAATTCGGGGTCATGAACGAAGATGGGATCGCCAATCGAATCAAATGTGTAAGCCCACTGTTGCTGGACCGTCGCGACTTGTTCAAAGAGCCGCACGTTTTGCAGCGTCAGGCCCAGAAGATTGGCAATGTTCACCAGATAAGCTATCTCGTCACGTTGAAAGTGAACGCTCTGAAACGACTCTACCGAGATAACGCCGACTGGTCCGTCTTTCCCTGGCAGCGCCAGAGAAATGCTCTCGCTGACCCCGCTCTCCTCCATTCTGGCGCGCTCTTTAGCGTCTACCTCTTCATCCAAACGCAGAAACAGGCAGTCCTTCTGAAGAACGCGCTGCACCCATGGCTCAGAGACCGCTACACGCTCGTGCGTCTTCAGGTACGCCTGCTGGAACCCGACCGAAGCTCGCGCGACCAATTGCGCGGCGCTTCCCTCGCCTTCGAGCAAGCGCACAATCCCGTGCGTAGCGCCCAGGCTCTCCACCAGGTGCCCGAGCACCTGCTCAAGGACTTCGCGCACCGACAGAGTCTGTGTGCTGGCTGCCGTGAGCAGAGAAAGCCGCCGCATTTTGTCATTCAATTCGTCGCTACGGGCGCGCGCGCTTTCCAACACTAGAACAGCCATGGCAATGCCCAGCGAAACGTTGAGCAGGTGGTCGAAAGCCAGGCGCAGCAGGAAGAACGGGTGCGTGAGCCATTGGAAGCGATCGATGCCGTTTAGACCGCTGACCAACAAAGCTCCTGCCAGCAACCGCGCGCCGTGCCCCTTGTGCTTAGCCCTTGCGCGCCACAACAGCCAGCCGGCCCACAGCGAGATGGTGGACTCGAGCGCGGCGGTCTCCCAATGAATCTTGCCGAAGTACGGCGCGGAAGTGCTGCGCTCGATGTAATAGACCCCGGCCAGAATGGCGGTTGCCAGCGGCAGCACCGGCCAATTGCGGCCTACCCCGCCCACCGTGAGTTGCATCGCTGAAGAAAGAAAAAGAAGCAGGGCTATGACTTGCGTCGCAAGCGCAACCAAACGCAACTCTGGACATTCCTGCGCCACCAGGCCGAGCTCGAAAACGGAGGAAACCGTCAGACCAACCCAGCCCGCCAGCCAGAGACGAAAATAGCCGTCCGGATGGTCTCGCCGAAGCAAGAGAAACAGCACCAGCAGGACGATGAGCGCCGTCACTTCAAAGAAGGCAATGGCGAGCAGGCCCTGATTTACGAACACCTTGTGCCGCCTCCCGGCTGGTGCGTTGGCGACTTCCACGCACGCGGGTGCAGGCTCGTACGGAAGGCCTGAAACCCTGGGGAATACTTACCTTTGAAACTACATCCTGTTTTCTGAATGGGCAATGGCCCCAACTTGTCCGTGTGCTGTCCCTTATAATGGCTGCTGGGAAGAATGACCCTAGGGGGCCAACCAACCGTGGAAGTCGAAAACATACTTGTCGTCGATGACGAGGAAGCCATCCGTGAAGTCGTTTCCACGATGCTGGAGTCGAAAGGCTATCACTGCACTGCCGTAAGCAATGGACGCGCCGCGCAGGACCAGGTCAAGCGGACTACACCCGACCTTGTACTTAGCGACATGATCATGCCGGAGATGGACGGCATCAAGCTGCTGGAATGGCTGCGCCAGTACGACCCGGAAGTCCCCGTCATCATGGTCACCGCGATTCACGACATTTCCACCGCGCTGGAGGCCATACGCCGGGGCGCTTATGACTACATTTTGAAGCCATTTGAGAAGGACCAGCTTTTCCTCGGCGTTGGGCGCGCATTGCAGCATCGTCGCCTGATCATCGAAAACCGTACGTACCAGCGAAATCTCGAGCAGCTAGTGGAGGAGCGCACCGCGCAACTCACCGGGGCGATAGCGCAGCTCGAACAGTCCTACGACGATACGCTGGAGGCACTGGGCAGCGCGCTGGACTTGAAGGATGCGGAGACCGAAGGCCATTGCCAGCGGGTGACCGCGTTCTGCATCTCCATCGCGAAGGCCATGCCCGTGCCCGATGCGTACCTTGCGGTGCTGGCGCGCGCCGCCTTTCTTCACGATATCGGCAAGATGGCCATTCCAGACAGCATCCTACGCAAACCGGGCCCGCTCACCGAAGACGAAAAACAAATTATGCGCAAGCACTGCGAAATCGGCTACAACATGCTGATCCGCATCCCATTCTTGCGCGATGCCGCCGAAATCGTGCTGGCCCACCAGGAATTCTTTGACGGCTCCGGTTATCCGCGAAACCTGAAAGGCGACGCCATTCCTCTGGGGGCACGCATCTTTACCGTTGCGGATTCGCTCGATGCCATGATCAGCGACCGGCCGTATCGCAAAGCTTTGCCTCTTTCGCACGCAAGGGGAGAAATCAAGCGCTGCTCGGGCACGCAGTTCGATCCCAAAGTAGTGGACGTTTTCATGTCCATCCCTGAGGAGCACTGGCTGGAATTGCGCGAAAATCTGGGCTCCCCCTTCCGCCTGGCGCACTTAAAGAATTTGTAAATTCTGACGCCCGCCGGAACACGTGGGTTACGTGACCTGGTTTCGCGGCGTATACTGGCTGCGATAGCCGAGGAGGCATACATGCGTTCCATGCATTTCAAGACCATGATCGTTACGGCGGCGCTGGCCGGCAGCCTGGTCGCGGGCGCGATTAGCGCGCAGCAAGACGTCAAAGTCACGCACACTTCGCTGAAGGCCGGCGACATGGCTCCGGATTTTACACTGCTCGACAACCAATGGAAGCAGATCCACCTGAGTGATTACCGCGGCAAGAAAAATGTCGTCCTGGCCTTTTACGTTCTGGCCTTCACCGAAGGTTGAACGAAAGAACTTCAGGCCTATCAGGCTGATATGGCCAAGCTCGAAGCTTCCGACGCCGTTGTTTTCGGCATCAGCATCGACAGTCCCGCCGCCAACAACGCTTTCGCGCAAAAAATCGGAGTCACCTTTCCGCTGCTCAGCGACATGAACCGCAAAGTGCTGAAACAGTACGGCATCCTGAAAATGTACAACGTCCAGAAAGAAGAATATGATTGGGCGCAGCGCACTACTTTCGTCATCGACAAAAAAGGCGTCATCCAATCGGTGGAAGAAGAGGCCAGCGCCATCAATCCAAACAATGCCGTCGCGGTGTGCACGAAGCTTCCGAAAAAATAACACTTCGCTGGGTCGGGAATTCATGCGCATACCGCTGCGGCCCGGATCATTCTTCGCATGAGCTCTAACCCACTGGCAGCCGCCTATAGCCCAATTCCACAATTTGATTTGGCGGCGCAGTACGCGGCCGTTGGCGGTGAAGTTCGCGAAGCGATCGCGCGCGTGCTCTCCTCGCAGCAATTTATCCTGGGGCGCGAAGGCGCTGCGCTGGAAGAAGAAGTCGCGCGGCTCTGCGGCGTGGCGCATGGGGTCGGTGTCGGCTCGGGCACCGATGCGCTAGTCCTCGCGCTGCGTTCGTGCGGTGTTGCGGCGGGCGACGAAGTCATTCTTCCGCCGTTCACTTTTGTAGCCACGGGTAGCGCCGTGAGCGCTCTGGGAGCGAAACCCGTCTTCGCGGACATTCATCCCAACACCTACAACATCGACCCGGCGCAGATTGCGCGCCGCGTGACGCCGCGCACACGCGCCATTGTCGTCGTTCACCTCTACGGTCTGGCTGCAGACATGGAGTCCATCATGGAATTCGCGAGCAAGAAGAATTTCCCGGTGGTCGAAGACAGCGCGCAAGCCATTGGCGCCAGCTACAAGGGTCGGCGCACCGGATCTCTCGGCGACGTCGCTTGTTTTAGTTTTTACCCGACCAAGAATCTGGGCGCGTGCGGCGATGCCGGCATGATCGTAACTAACTCCGCGGAACGCGCGGCGCGTTTGCGCATGCTGCGGAACCACGGGCAAAAGGAGAAATACGTCAGCAGCGAGCCGGGCTGGAACGGCCGGCTGGATGAATTACAGGCCGCGATTCTTCGCGTGAAGCTTCGCTATCTTGCCGAGTGGCAGCGCGCCCGGCAAGCTCACGCAGCGGAATACACCCGGGAATTTTCGCAGATTCCTGGCATCATGCCGCCGCTTGTGCCGGAGGGCTACGACCACGTTTTCCACCAGTACACCATTCGCGTCGAAGAACGCGACCGTTTGCAGCACGTTCTGACGGAGAAAAAAATCGGCAGCGCCATCTATTACCCTGTCCCTCTGCATCTTCAGCCGCTCTACGCTTCTCTCGGATACAAGGCCGGGGATTTCCCGCACGCCGAACATGCCGCGCAAGAAGTCCTGTCGCTGCCGATGTACCCGGAGCTGCGGCCGGCTCAGTTGGCGCGCGTAGCGGAAGCCGTCAGCGAGTTCGTGCGCCACTAGACGCCCGTTATCTTCCCAGCGAGAGAAGCAGCAGCAGAAAAACCCACAAGCCATCCATGAAATGCCAGTAATACGAAGTTATTTCCGCGGCGGTGTTGCGCGAGATCTCTCCTTTTTCAAAATTGCGCGTAGCCACGTACAACAATGCGGCAACTCCGCCAAGCAGGTGCACTGCGTGTGCGGCGGTAAAAATGTAGAAAAAGCTCGTGGCTTGATTGCTCGCGATGTATAGGCCCGTGGCCACCAGTTGCAGCCAGGCAATCAACTGGCCGGCCAAAAACAAGATGCCGAGAATTGTCGTAGCGCGCCACAGCTTGCGGAATCCCGGAAAGTCGATGGCCGATAGGCGCCGGCGCGCCTTCTCGAGCGTATAACTGCTCAGCAACAGAATTGCGGTATTGAGCCACAGGATCCTTGGCAGATGCAGCGGCACCCAGGTTTCGCTTTCGCGCTTCAGAACGATAAACGCGCTGCAGAGTCCCAGGAAGAAAATCAGGATGGAAATCATGCCCAGTTTGATCGCCGTCGAATAACGGCGTTGCGGCGGCTTGCGGGGCCGTCGGCCCTTATCGCCATTTCCGCCACCGTCACCGCCCGCAGGAGGCTCTTTCCCTCCGCCTCCTCCACCAATATCGACGACGATCAGCTCCGTATCTTGCGTAGCCATTGTCCCGAGAATGCGCCCCTTCCAAGTCTACTCGTGTTTCCGGTCTATCCCTGCGATCGGTATTGAGGGCGCGATAGCGAACGCGCAAAGCTCGGCTCTCCTAAATAACATTACATCGACGAGGGAGATTCAAGAAGGAAGCCGGTCGCCAGAGATAGCGACTCTGTTTCACCTTGAAACACTGACAGACTTCTATGCCGTGGTAATGTGTTCGCTATACAGCCATCATACGAGAATCGATCCGTCGACGCGGAACGAGTTTGTTGGGAGAAACTTCTTGATCGAGCGACCTCGAGCCCGCCGCTATCCATTTGCCGCCAGCATCGATCTGGTGGACATGGAATCTGAAACCAAGACTCGTGAACAAATCACCGACCTCAGCGTCTTCGGTTGCCAGGTAAATGCGCAAAAACCTTGGGCTGCCGGCACAAGAGTGCGCCTCCGCATTATTCACCGCGGCGCAATTTTTACGGCCCAAGGTCAGGTAGCGAATGTTCGCAGACACAGCATGGGCGTGGTGTTCAGCAAGATGGAGCAGAAGGACCAGGCAGTTCTGGAGAGATGGCTGGCTGAGGCTCGCGACACTCTCGAACGTACCACGCGCGCGCGCTAAAAACCTTCGCGATCGACTCTTCTTGTTACGGTAGGAAAATGGTGCGGTAGAGAGGACTCGAACCTCCACGGTATTGCTACCGCCAGCCCCTCAAGCTGGTGCGTCTGCCAGTTCCGCCACTACCGCATTTCACAGACTTGCTGATTATAGTTCAGAGCCGCGCGAATTGCGAGGTTCGCACGCGCCGTCGCTGGGCGATTAACTTTCAAACAGGGCGCTATGGCTTCTTTGGTTGCGCTGGTACCGGTTGCTGTGTCGCCGGGGCCGGCGCGCTGCCGCTTGGCGCGGTGGATTGTGGTGTGGTTTGCGGCTTCGCCGGTGTTACTGGCGCGGGCTTCGGCGCTGGCTTCGAGAATTTCTCTAGCACCGAGCCGCCCTGCTCTACGCCCTTATCCGTGTGCAGCACGAGTGCCATCGCGCACACCATGAACATAATCGCGCACCACGTGGTCGCTCGCGAGAGCACGGTTGCCGCGCCGCGAGGTCCGAACGCCGTCTGGCTGCCCGCGCCGCCGAATGCGCCCGCGATGTCCGCGGCCTTGCCGCTCTGCAGCAGCACCACGATGATCAGAAACAGGCAGTTCACCACAAAAAACGTCGGCAACAGCCAGGAAAACCAGCGCGAATCGGAAAGTCTCCAGCCCAGGACGATAAATCCGAATCCCAGGGCCAACGAAATCGCCCACTTCATCCAACCTGGCATTTCACAACCTCACTCAACCTAAGAATGCGGCCGCCGGCGCCTGAAAGCTTACTGCGCCGATTCGCAGCCGTTCACAATCGACGCAAACGCCTTCGCGTCCAGGCTCGCTCCGCCTACAAGCGCGCCATCCAACTCTTCCTGAACCATCAAGCCCTGGATGTTGTCGGGTTTGACGCTGCCGCCGTACAGAATCCGCAGCGCCTGGGCCTGCTCCAAAGAGAATTTTCTCTCCGCGCACTTCCGCAAAAAACGGTGCGCCGCTGCGGCAATTTCCGGCCTAGCCGTCTTGCCCGTGCCAATGGCCCAAACTGGCTCGTAAGCTACCAGAATACGGGAGAACTCTTCGGGGGTCAACGCGCCCGGGCCGCCTAAAAACTGCGTCTCGCAAATTTCTTCGGTGCGCCCGGATTCGCGGTGCTCCAGCAGTTCGCCGATGCAAACGATCGGAGTCAGTCCCGCGGCAAGCGCAGCTTTCGTCTTTTTCGCCACGGTCTGTTCGGTCTCGCCGAAAAACTGCCGCCGCTCGGAATGCCCGATGATCACGTAGCGGCACCCCGCCTCCACCAGCATGGGCGGCGCGATTTCACCAGTGAACGCGCCCTCTTTTTCCCAGAAGGCGTCTTGCCCTCCAATGGCGACATTGCTACCCCGCGCGGCTTCCGTCGCCGCGGGAATTGCCGTGAAGGGCGGCGCAATCACAATGTCGCAATGGCGCACGTCGCTCACCAGCGGCAAGAACGCCGAGAAGAACGCGCGCGTCTCCGCCTGCGTCTTGAACATCTTCCAGTTGCCTGCAATCACGCGCCGCCGTCTCGGTTGGCTCATTTTTTTGGCAGAATCTCTCTGCGGCCTCTGTGCCCTTTTCTCCGTGAGCTCTGTATTTAGCTTTTGTTAGTTAGCGCTTCGACGCCTGGCAGCTTCCGCCCGCCAAGAAACTCCAGCGAAGCCCCGCCGCCAGTGGAAATGTGCGAGATCTTGTTCGCCACACCAGACTGATGAACCGCCGCCACGGAATCGCCTCCGCCCACAATGGACGTAGCGCCCGCCGTGGTGGCAGCCGCAACTGCCTTCGCTATTTCGAGTGTACCTTTCGCAAATGCCGGCATCTCAAAAACCCCCATCGGCCCATTGCACACAATCATCTTGGCCTTGGCGATTTCCTCGGTGTAGGCGGCAATAGTCTTCGGCCCGATATCCAGCCCCATCTGATCCGCGGGAGTTGCGGAAACATCGCAGATCGCCGCCTTGGCGTCGGTCTTGAGTTCCGGTGCGATCACATGGTCGCTCGGCAGCAGGAACCTGAAATTGTTTTCTTTGGCTTCCGCCAACAAGCGCTTCGCCAAGTCGATCTTCTCGTTCTCCACCAGCGATTTGCCGATTGGCAAACCCTGCGCCTTCTCGAACGTGTAAGCCATGCCGCCGCCGATCAGCATCGTGTCGGCAATCTTCATCAAATTTTCCACGACTTCGATTTTGTCGCTGACCTTGGCGCCACCCAGAATCGCCACAAATGGCCGGGCGGGATTTGTAACCGCTTTGCCCAGATAGGCCAGTTCCTTTTCCATCAGCAGTCCTGCAGCCGCCTGCTTTACGAATCGCGTAATCCCCACCACGGAAGCATGCGCCCGGTGCGCCGAGCCGAAGGCATCGCAAACAAAAACGCCGTCGCACAGCGCCGCAAGCTGCTTGGAAAACGCTTCGTCGTTCTTTTCTTCTTCCGCATGAAACCGCACGTTCTCAAGCAGCAGCACGCCGCCATCGCCCAGCGCCTTGCTCTTCGCTTCCGCATCCGCTCCGATGCAATCGTTCGCAAATCCGACATTGCGCTCGAGAAGCTCCTGAAGTTTCTTCGCCACCGGTGCCAGCGAATATTTCGGATCCGGTCCGCCCTTGGGTCGCCCAAGGTGCGAGGCCAGGACCAGCCGCCCACCCTTCTGGATAGCCAACCGGAGCGTAGGCAGGGTCTCGCGGACGCGCGTGTCGTCCGTGATCGCCCCATCCTTCAGCGGCACGTTAAAGTCCACGCGAATAAACACGCGCTTGCCGCGCAAATCCAGATCGTTAATGGTCAGCTTATTCATGGCTTCTAGTTTTCAGCTTTCCGTTCTCAGAACTGACTCGGCGCGGAAGCGAAACCCGCAATAGTGCGCAAGGCGCGTTCAGAACTTGGACGCCATGAATTTGATCAAGTCGCGGCAGCGGCAGGAGTATCCCCACTCGTTGTCGTACCAGGCCAGCACCTTTACGCAGCGGTCGCCCACCACTTTGGTGTAACCAGCGTCGATAATCGAGGAATTTGCGTTGCCCTTGAAATCCGCGGACACCAACTCCTCTTCGGTGTACGCGAGAATTCCCTTCATCGGGCCGTTCGCCGCAGCCTTCAGCGCGCCGTTGACGCTCTCCACCGTGGCCGGCTTATCGACAAACACCGTCAAGTCCACGACGCTGACGTTCGGCGTCGGGACGCGCATGGCGTATCCGTCCAGCTTGCCCTTCAGCGCAGGAATCACCAGGTGCAATGCCTTCGCCGCACCTGTGGAGCTCGGAATCATGTTGATCGCCGCCGCCCTCGCGCGCCGCAAGTCCTTGTGCGGCAAATCGAGCAATCGCTGGTCATTGGTGTACGAGTGAATCGTCGTCATCGTCCCGCTGTGAATGCCAAAAGTGTCCTGCAAAACTTTGGCAACCGGCGCCAAACAATTCGTCGTGCACGAAGCATTGGAAACGACATGGTGCTTCGCTGGATCGTACGTATTGTCGTTCACGCCGAGAACAAAGGTCGCGTCCGGACCATCCGCCGGCGCGGAAATGATCACCTTCTTCACCGGACCGCGCAGATGCTTCTTGGCATCCGCGCCCATCGTGAAAAGCCCCGTTGATTCCACCACTATATTCGCGCCCACAGAGGCCCAGTCGATCTCGCCCGGATCTTTGGTCTTGAATACCTTGAAGCTTTTGCCCTCTACGGCGATGGAATCATCAGTGTGCGTCACTTTGTGCGGCAAATTGCCCAGAATCGAATCGTATTTCAGCAAATGCGCCAGCGTTTTCGCGTCCGTTACGTCATTGACCGCCACGAACTGAATATCTTTATCATCCAGCGCGGTGCGCATGATGTTCCGGCCGATGCGGCCGAAGCCGTTGATACCTACTTTGACAGGCATTCTTCCTCCGAAGGGGGATGCGTGCTAGCGGCAGGGCCACAATGCAGACGTCAGCCACGCTGCGAAACTTAAAATGCTATGGTTTGCGCAAACAAAAGTCAACGCAGGTCAGGATAGTGAAAAACTATTGCGGGTATTGCTTGATGCTGGTAACGCGGTCGCCCATGAAGCGGATGAAAACGGTTTTTGACGGCGGCTGGCCGTAAATCCAGTCCTCGATCTCGTTCCCTTGGGAATCGCGCTCGCGAACTTTGTGCTCCGGCTTGCCAATCGCGGCGATCACTTCTTCGCGGTCCATGCCCACCGTCGGCCGCCGATCTTGAATCGCCTTCTTCATTTCAGGCGGCAGGGTATCGACCCATTGCACCGAAGCGGAGCGCTGCCTGGCAAAATCCAAGAAGGGCGAGAGAATCTGCTTCAACTCTGCTGGAGTCAAGTCCGGCACAGGTTTGCTGAACTCCAGGAAAATCGTGCTGCCCGTGCCAGGCTGCAGCCCGGGAGGGCCGCTTTCCTGTTCTGGAGTGGTTGTCGTGGTTCTCGCCGTCGGTATTGTCCCGCCCATGCCGATTTGAATGTGGTCGCGCCAGCGCCGTTTGCCGCGCCCGCCGCCATTCACATCCACGACGATCGCATGGTCGCGGAATTCCAGCTTGGTGATCTGGGCGCTATCGCCGATGTGCACTGCGGCTCCGTGCGTAGCCACCGCGCGGTCCAACTGTTCCTGGCTAAGCGGCTTGCCAACGTAAAGCAAAAATCCATCCTTGCCCGCAGGCAAGTTCCGCGTAGCTTTGGCGAACTCGCCGGAAACGTAGCGGATCAGCTCCAGCTTCGAGTACTCCTGCAACGTCGCGGCTTTTGCGGTGTTCTGGGAATCCGATTGCGCAGCCTGCGGCTCCCCGGCAAGCTCGTCCGGAAACACGCCGATTTCGTCCGCACGCGAGAATGTCCCGCCCGGCACAGTCGACGGGCGCAGGCGTTCCGATCCCGGAATGTCTGCTCCGGCGAACAACAGCAAACCCAAACTGAGAGTGAGCAACTTCGGCATACGCGCTCGCGGGGCCACCTCGTCGGCCCGCAACCTATATTCTATGATGCGGAAAGCCCGCTGAACAGTGGCCCTCTAAGGAGAAATACCCCTGGCCTCAGGAGACGTTGACCTGCACGCCGGAGCGGTCGAGCTTCATCGGCAGTACTTCCCCGCCAGCCTCCGCCACCGCGGCCTCAACTCGTTCGCGTGTTTCCGGCTCAATTAGCAGCACTACGCAGCCGCCGCCGCCTGCCCCGCAAACTTTGCCGGCCAGCGCGCCCTTGCTGCGCGTGCTGTCCACGATTCGGTCGATGGTCTTCGTGGTGATGGTAGGCAGGTTGCGCTTGCGAAAACTCCACTCCTCGCGCATTAATCGGCCGACATCCGCCCAGTTGGAGCGCTCGAGTGCACCGCGCAGTTCTTGCGCCACTTCGGAAATGCGCGCTAAGTTGCGGAACACTGCCTTGTCGCCATTGATGTGTGCGCGGAAGACGTCCCAATTGTTGATCGCGGACTTGCGCGGCTTGCCCGTGTAGCACAGCACAATCCGGCGTTCCAGCTCTGATAAGTCCACGCGAAGTTCGGTGCGACGCTCGCCGCCTGGCGGCAACTCGATAGCCGCGGCACCGCCAAAGGCTGGCGGATAGTGGTCCTGCGTTCCGGTCGGCACGCGAATCACGATCGCTTCCGCGTCGCGGCTGATGTGGATCCAATCCGCTTTGCTCTTGCCCGCGCCAGTGTAGCGGTCCAGCGCGGCGCAGATCGCCACCGCCATTGCGCTCGATCCGCCAATTCCCGCGCCGGCCGGCGCTTCCGAATCGGTGGTCAACGTAAAGCCGCCTTGGGGCTGAAAAAATTTTACGATTTCGGCAAGCAGTGGCAGTTTGTAACGCTTTCCTTTGATCAGCTCCGCGAATGACGCAAAACTTTCCTCGCGTTGCGTGTCCCGGGAAACCAGCCGGATTCGTGCGTCGCCCTGCGCCTGCGTTTCAATCCGGCAGTAAGCGTACCGCGTGATTGCGGCATTTACCGTCACCGCGCCCGGATGAAATAAGTAGAGCGGCCAGATATCGAGCGTTCCGCCAGCCAGGTCCACCCGGGTCGGAGCTTTGGAGTCGATGCGCATGTCCATCCAGTACAGGTAGTGTGAGATCCCGCAAACCGGCGCCAGTGTGCCGGAAGAGCGCGGCAAGCTCAAGTCGGAATCTCAAGCTAACAGTCCAGGGCGATTTAGAGGCAACTGCGGCTAGGAAGGCTCAGGACTTCCCGGCGGCGCGGTTGCGGATTAGCAGCGGCGTCTCTTTCTTTTCGCGCGCCTGCTCCGGATTCGGCTCGAAACAGCGCCGGCAGCGCGCTTCGTACATTCCCATAGCGCCCACCTCGATCAACTCTTCGCTCTCCGTCAGCCGCTGGGTGTGCACCGCCGGATTCCCGCAGCGCACGCAAATGGCCAGCAGCTTGGTGATCTCTTCCGCAATGGCCAGAAGCCGCGGCATGGGCTCGAAAGGCCGGCCACGGTAATCGGTGTCGAGACCCGCGACGATCACGCGCTTGCCTAAATTGGCGAGCTTGGTGCATACCTCCACCACTTCATCTCCCAAGAATTGGGCCTCGTCGATCCCGATCACTTCCGTGCGCGGTTGCAACTTGTCCAGGATTTCGCCGGCCTTCAAAATATTGTCCGACGCGATGCCCAGGCCGGAATGCGAAATAATCTCATTCGCGGCGTAGCGTTCGTCGATCGCCGGCTTGAAAATCTGCACGCGCTGCCGCGCAATTTCCGCGCGCCGCAGCCGCCGGATCAACTCCTCGCTCTTCCCAGAAAACATCGGGCCGACCACGACTTCGATCCAGCCCATATTGCCCTTGACGATGTCCACTGGCTTCTCCTGGCGCAATTCCCGCCCTTGCTGACCCCAATCTGTTCTTCTCTATTATCGCGCAGCCGACGCCGCATGGTACATCTTTGCGTTATAAAAAGGGGCAAAGGCCGCGACCACGGCGACGCGAAATGCCTCCGTGCGGCTAATCAGACCGCTCGAAAGCACGCCCCACGCGCCCTGCGCGTCGCGAATTCCGACCGCGCCCGCGAAGCGATCGATGGCCGCGGACAGTTCCACTTCGTTCTCCAAGACCTCTCGCGCCAGAGCCTCCGGAATCTCGACGCCGCCCGATCGTCCATAATGGCCGTTGCGGCCATCGGATACGTAGGCCCAACTCTCCAGCAGGACTCGCCGACTGCTTCCCTCTTCGATCACGTCCAGGCCGCCTTCCAGGCCCACAAAGTATCGCCACTCTTCGTTCTTCCCTTGCGCGAAACGTACCAACATCTCGGCTCGCTGCCGCGCTCCCTGCATCAATTCGGCTCGATTTGCTGGCGTGTGACCCACGCCGCTGTCGACCTCCACGCCGATGACCTCGAACTCCATGCCCGGCGCAAGAACCGCGCCAAAATCCCGGATCGCCTCGCTCACCGCCGCAAGCTTCGGCCGCCGCGTACTGCCCACCGCGATTTGTATCTTTTCCATATGCGCGCGAAATCAGTCGCGCAGATTGTAGCGGGAACGCGGCAGAAAGTTCACCCTGAAATAATCTGAGCTGAGGAAAAAAGAAAGGATGGAGCGGCCTATCGGAATCGAACCGACACCTGAACCTTGGCAAGGTTCCGTACTACCACTATACTAAGGCCGCTTGAGTGCTACTCTTTTCATTTTATAACACGCGCCGTTGGTTCGCCACAAGCTCCCGGCTCTATGGGTTTCCGAACCTGGGCGCCGCCTTTTACGAAACCTGGCTGATTCGCGCCGCCTTCACGACCGGGGACCTGCGTTGGCGCTCGGCGAAGCGCGAAGCCTTATCCTTGTCCGTGTACACGCGCCCGAACTTCTCTCCATCTTCATAGTATACCGTCACCAAATAATGATGATGCTTCCGGCGGCGGTCTTTCTCGAACTCAGCCTTTGCTCTTGGCTTTTTTGGCGCTGTTTTCATGAACTCTTCCTGTACGTAAGCAGGCTTGCGCACTATCGCAGGGAAACTCCATCGGCGCAAGTACCAACCCAGATAGTAACGTACAATCTATCACAACGACGCGGAGAAAGAAACTTTGCTGCAATGTCGGTGGCGTCGAACGATCTTCCCAGGTCGAGCGATCAGAGGTCATAAAATTCCTTCCGTTTTTATCCTTGACAATCGGTTACTCCTCGCGTACGTAGATGCTGGGTAACATTGCGCCTAGCATCCCCTACCGCCAGCATCGCTGCTGGCGTTTTTGTTTCTGGAGCCCGCCAGTAGGCCCTTCGCCCTTCGCTTGCCACTTTTGCGGAACGCATCGCATCATCATTTTGGTGCAATACAAGTTCTTTAGAATCAACACTTGTAAAAGTGTGTCAAAACAAACCACTTAAACCACCTTTAGAATCAACACTTATGCAAAACATAGGGGGAGGGGGGCCACGCGAAATAGTTCAAATTTTGGAAGTCGCCACTGAGTTGTCCGACGATATTCTACTCGTTCGTCGATCTGGAATTGTTCTCGACTGGGGATCTGCCGCAAGCTGCGACACGCTTACCCACGGCCTTGCGTGGAGAGATCACTTCTTGGTTACTCTTCAGGCCGGGGGAGCGAACTCCCGTAAACGCCTAAACCATGCTAAATACAGCTGCTTCCACGTCGCAAAAGTGCCCGTCAAAAAGTTGCTGCGGATGAAACTTTTCGCGAGGTTTTACGTCTTTATCTATGAGGCCCGAGCTAAGCTCTATGTGGCGAAAAAAGATCATGACCACAAATTTCACAAAGCAACCGCCTCTTCTCGAAGACCTTCGGAACCATACATCGGAGCAACTCGCGGAACTCCGCCTGCTGCTCGCTTCCGGCGCGCCGTCGCGTCCGGATCCTCGGCGCCCGGGCTTTTTTGAGCTGGATGGCGCAGAAAACGTCTTTTACGTATTCAAATATCCCACCGGCACGAAGGTTTTGCTCGTTGGCGTGTGGGAGCGGGAACGCGATCGCGTGGCCGAAATCGTTGCCTGCTCTTGTTTCTCCGCAGCTTAGTCAGCAACTTCTTACAACCATTCCCAGCCGCGCCGTGCTTCTCAAGGCGCGCCCTTTTTTTTGTCCTCGTCCAATTTTAGCGCCGCCGAATTAATACAATATCGCAGGCCCGTCGGCTGCGGTCCATCCTCGAACACGTGCCCGAGGTGCGCTTCGCATCGGCTGCATTTCACCTCCGTGCGTGCCATGCCGTGGCTCGCATCGTTTTCCACCGCCACGGCTTCCTTATCGGCCGGCGCGTAAAAGCTCGGCCAGCCCGATCCCGAATGGTACTTTGTCTCGGACCGAAAGAGCGGCTGACCGCAGCACACGCACGTATAGGTTCCCGCGCTCTTGGTGTCCTCATATTCGCCGCTAAAAGGGGGTTCGGTCCCCTTCTGCCTGGTCACAAAATACTGATTCGGCGTCAATTGCCTCTTCCACTCCGCCTCATTCTTATGCACTTTTTCGCTCATCAATGCCTCCAGAACTGCCCAAAATCGGGCACCACCGTTACTATCAGATTCACCCGCTCGCCGCGCGGATGCAACTATCTAGAACACGTGCCCAAGCTGGAAGAACCATTTGTGGTGGCTGTTGTCTCCCACGCTCCCGCCGACAAAAAACGGCCCCAGGGCCGTCTCTGCCAGAACGCCCGCGGCAAAGTCATTTGGAAACTTGCTTTCATTCACGGCGCCATACATCTTTCCCGCTTCGTACGAGCCAATCGCGTAAACTTTCTTGCCCACAAATGGCGGCAGCGACGCGATCTCATGCAAATATCCGCCCCGAAACAGATAGTACTGGTTTCCGAAGAGCTCATTCACTCCGTAAGCGCTCAGCCGGCCCGCTCCGCCAAGAAAAAATTGTGGTACGCCCGTATTCGTCGAACCAAGCGTGCTGCCACCCTCGCTGCTCAAGAAAAACGACGCCGCCTGCGACACCGGCTGAAAAAACCCGATCCGCGCATCCAGCACGGGAAACGCCCTCGCCGTGCCGGGGCTAGTGTCAAACCAGTGAAAATTCGACTCCACGCGGAATCCGCGGCGTGGAATCACCGGGTCGTCCGTATGGTCCATTACATAACGCATTCGCGCCGCGCCCACGCGGCCATCGACGGCGGGAATTTGCGGCGTGCCCAGACGCAATTTCGTGTTGAGCTCGCCCACCTCGTAGCCCATGCGCAATTCGCTGAAGCGGCTAAATCCGTAACCGAGGTCGGCCCCGATATTCAGGCGGTAAATGCGATAGTCCGCCGCCAGCGGATCGTTCTTCGCATAAATTTGGAATGCCGTGTCGCTGGCATCCGCGTGTGGCGCAAAAAACCATCTGCTCTCCGCCCGAAATGGCTGGTACAGCTCGCTGGAGAGTCCATACGTATTCCCAAACAAGAAGTCCGTGCGCCACTCCGAGCGGAATCCCGCGACGTCCATCAGCGTCAGCCGCGTGCCCAGCGTGAATTCGACGTTTCCCGCTTCCGAACCGTCCACTTCAAACGCGGGTTGCAAAGTCGGGGGCGCGGAGACCTTCTCTTTCACCACGACTAACAGGCCCTGTCTCCCGTCGCGTTCCACGACGCGATAATCCAGCGTGTCGTAACGCCCGCTTCCAGTCAGTTGCATCAGCGCGGGCTCCAGCTTGTCCGCGTTCAGAGGTTTCCCGACGAACTTTTTTAAGTAGCGCCGGATGTCGTCCTGTGCCGGGGCGCTGGTCCCTTGCACGTCAATGAGTTGCGGCACGGGCGTGGCGGTCTGCTTGCGGCCGTCGCGTGTGTTCACATATTCGCTCCAAGCGGCGTCGTCCAAGGCAAAACCGGCCAGTAATTTCGATTTCCCTTTCGCCGCATCATATCCCGCTTGCATGATAGGAACGTTCTGGGCGAAGTCGCGCGACAGAAAACGCTCCAGCGGCACGGACACGATAGCATCCGCGCCTGCAAGCCCGCGCACCTCGCCTGCCGAAACCACTACGCGCACGGACTGCTCCAACACGCTAAAGAGGGACTGTATATTTTCCGCCTCCACCGGCTGCCTCTCGAGGTGCACGGCAATCACGATGTCCGCGCCCATTTGCCGGACCACGTCGGTCGGCAAATTGTTCACCAAGCCTCCGTCTACGTACACGTGCTGTCCGTCGTGCACTGGCGCAAATGCCCCCGGGATCGACATGGTCGCCCGCAACGCTTCCGCGAGCGAACCGTCCTTGAACACAAATTGCTTCGTGCTCACCAAATCCGTGGCCACGCAGCGAAACGGCACCGGCAGCGCGTCAAACGACGGCAGTCCGGAGTAGAGAAGTGTCTCGCGATCGATCAGCAACCCGATCAGGTGTCCCGCGTTGAGTCCCGCCGGCAGATACAAACCCTTGCGTAATCCCAGCACCAGAGAATTCGGATAGGCCCGCTGATCTTGCTTCCGCAAAAACGACAAATCCTCATAAGGCGTGCGGTCCCGCAGAATCGCGTCCCAATCGAGACTCTCGATCAAATTCTTCATTTCCTTCGGGCTGAGCCCGGTGGCATAAAAGCCGCCGACCAGGCCGCCCATGCTGGTGCCCGCGATGAAGTCCACCGGAACGTGCTGTTCCTCGAACCATTGCAGCACGCCAATGTGCGCCAGCCCCAGCGCACCGCCGCCCTCCAACGCCACGCCAATCTTCAGCCGCGCCTTCGCCGCAGGCCGGGGCGCTCCTTGCGGAGGCTCCTGGTCTTGCGCGGCTGCGAAAATGGGAAACAGGAACAGCATAAGCAAGGAGAAAGCGCGGCGCATCGAGGTCCTCCGGGAAAACGCGAGCAAGCTCATGACTGGAACTTAAGAGTGTGTAGCAGGCGCGCACTTCCAGCAAGCCGAGACCTCGTAGGAGTTTCACAATCAGACTGATTTATTTTCCTGCAGGATGTTGCCACCATCCACAACCAGGGATTGCCCGGTGATGTAAGAAGCCGCCGGTGACGCCAAGAAGCACACCGCAGCGGCAACTTCCTCCGGCGTTCCTGCGCGCCCCAGGGGCGTATGCAATCCCGCGATGCGCTCCGCTTCCGTCGACGACGCCGTTGCAATCCATCCCGGCGCCACCGCGTTAATTGTGATTCCATCGAGCGCCGTCTCCAGCGCTATCGCCCGCATCATCCCGTCCATCGCTGCCTTTGCCGCCCCATACGCGGCCGACCCGCGATTACTCACGAGCGGCCCGGTCACCGAAGACACATTCACGATGCGTCCGTATTTTCTTTGCGCCATCACCGGCAGTACCGCCCGCGTCATCAAGAACGCGGTGTGCAGCGTGATTTCGATTTGCCGCCGCCATTCCGCGTATGAGCTCTCTTGCATCGTCTTCCCGTCCAGGGGTAGCCCGGTCTGCGCCATGCCGGCGTTGTTGACCAGCACGTCGATCCGGCCACTCCGCTCCATCGCCATGTCGACGATCCGGCGTGCCCCGTCCTCCTCGGTCAGATCGGCGACAATCGCCACTATGTTCTTGCCGGTCGCGTCCAATTCCCGCGCGCGTTCGTAGATGCGTTCCGTCGTCGCGGTGATCGCAACCTGCGCGCCGGCCACCAGCAAGCTACGCGCTATCGCAAACCCAATTCCGGCCGAGCTCCCCGCGCCAGTCACAATCGCTGTTTGTCCTTGCAAAACCTGCTCCATGGCACCTCTAGCCAAAATTCACTCGTCCAAACGCACTCCAGCCTTAATTGTTCGCTTCGCTCGCGCGATCTTCAGCAGTTCCGGATAAAACTGCACAAAGGAATGCTCCACGGCAGCGTTTTGTTCATGGCATTTCCAGCAATCGTTTTTGCTCGGCGTGTCCGCACTCGCCGATTTCGTCGCGCCACCGAAATTAAAATACGCCCACTTGTCCGCAAAGCGCGCTTCATCTTTTACTTCTACGTCCAAGCCGGAGAACTCCGTTTGATAGCTGCCGTGCTTGTTGATCGAGCCGCGCGACGTCGACCCATATACCTCCAGCACGAACATCGTCTTGTCCGGCCATTTGCCATTAGCCACAAAGTAGTCATACGCCGCAGGCGTCACGAAAACGTTCGTGAACATTTGCATTCCATCAGGGCTCTGGCTGTAGCTCATCCCGTACCCCGACGAGACGTATGCCCATTTACGATATCCTTCCGGCCGCACCAATTTCCCGTCCGCCGTAAATTGTGGCGCGGCGCTTTGCGGCTGCCCCGCAGCTAGCGGGAATAAAGCCAGACAAACACTTGCCAGCCCGAATCCGCAAACGAGCAAAACTTTCCTCATCGTAATTCCCTCCGTCGCGCTCAACCCTCAACTATGGCGTGCCACGCTATAGCTGTAGACGAACTATCAACCACTCCGTTTCTAGCCTTGTCCCTTTGGTCGCGCCAGCACTCCCGTTCTCTTGCCGCAAACACGGCAACCTTCTACGGTTTGTATGGGCGAAAGTGCTTCGCCTCCAAGGAGCCGCATCATGAACACCACCGCCACCTCTAGCAGCGGCATTCGCTCCGATAATCTGCCACCGCGCAAGCCCGGCCCTCTGCGCCTCGTCTTCCGCATCATCCGCTGGACCACCTACGCCGCTGCCATCGTTACTCTGCTGATGGTTTTTCACGCCGCGCCTCCTCCGGTCATTGCCACCAGCCCGCAGGCCACTGCCCGCGTGGAGCAGAAAGTCCAAGATGTCGAGCAAGCCGTGGCCAGCGGCCAATCCGCCACGCTTCGTCTCGATCAAAACGAGTTGAACTCCTACCTCGCTTCCCATCTCGACATTTCTCCCGCCGCTACCACTAAATCTGCGCCGAACACCGCTCCCTCCGGCGATGCCAGCTCCAATCTTCCCACGCCGTCCGGCACTCCGGCCGAGCAGGTTGAACAAGTGCGCTCATCCGTGCGCAACGTGAAGGTCGAACTCGTTGAGGACCGCGTCCGCGCCTACGTTGTCTTCGATTTCCACGGCAAAGACATGACCCTGCAACTCGAAGGCCGCCTCGCTTCCGCCAACGGCTATCTTCGTTTCGAGCCGGTCAGCGGCCAGCTCGGTTCGCTGCCGATTCCGCAGTCCGCGCTGGAGACGGCCGTGCAAAGAATGATGGACTTGCCGGAAAATCGCGAAAAGCTGAAACTGCCACCTGAAATTGCCGATTTGAGAATCGAAAACGGCGAACTGCTGGCCACATTCCGCTAAACGAAAAGCCACGAAGCAGGCACGGAATCCGCGTTTTTCCGGCGAACAACTGACAACAAATAACTAAGAACCGTTAGCGCCAAGACTCCGCAAAATCTCCTCGCCGTGCTCGCCCAACATCGGCGGAGGCAAACGATACGTCACCGGCAAGTCCGAAAACTTGATGGGATTGGCGATGCTTCGAACCTCGCGCAGCGCCGGATGCTCGATCTTTACAATCAGCAAGCGGGCCAATGCCTGTGCGTCGCGCAATGCCTCCGGCACGCTATTGATGGGCGCCGCAGGGATGCCAGCCTTGGCAAATCTGTCCAGCCACGCGTCTCGCGCTTCCGCATCGAAACGCTGCTGCAGCAACGTAAGCAATTCCACACGATGCTCGATGCGCAGCGGATTGCTCGCGAACCGAGGGTCCTTGCCGAGCGTCGCCTCAGCCTGCAAGACCGCGACGAATTTCTTCCACAGCCCTTCGGTGCCTACCCCGACCACAAAGTGTTTCGCGTCACTTGCTCGAAAGACCTGGTAAGGCACGATGTTCGGATGCGCGTTTCCCCAGCGGCGGGGTTCGGCGCCGGCATTGAGGTAGCTGCTGCCGGCATTCGCCAACCACGTAAGCTGAGAATCGAAAAGCGCCATGTCCAAAAATTGCCCCTGGCCCGTCTTCCCGCGCGCAAACAGCGCGCCCAAAATGCCCATGGCCGCGTACATTCCGCAAGTCATATCCGCAATGGCAATCGGATAGCGCATCGGGCCGCCTTCCGGCTCGCCGGTGAAACTCATCAATCCGGATTCCGCTTGCGCCAAGATGTCGTAGCCAGGCCGGCCCGCCTTTGGCCCGCTGAATCCGTATCCGGTGATGCTGCAATAGATCAGCCGCGGATACTTTGCGCGCAGCGCTTGCGGATCAAGGCCGCGCCTCTGCAACGAATCGATCGATGGTTGATTGCTGAGGAACACATCCGCCGATGCAATCAGCCGCTGCAGAATTTCTGCATCGCGCGCGTCGTCGTAATTGAGCGCGATCGAACGCTTATTCCGGTTGGCCGCCAAAAAATATGCTGATTCTCCGCCCACGAACGGCGGTCCCCACCCGCGCGACTGATCTCCGGTGCCCGGCCGCTCGACCTTGATCACGTCCGCCCCGAAATCGCCCAGCAGCATCGCGCAATAGGGGCCGGCAAGCGCCTCGGTCAACTCAACCACGCGAATCCCGTCCAGAATGGTGTTCACGCGCCAGATTATAGAGCGGAAGCGCTAGTGTGGAAGAGTGAAAGAGTGCAAGAGTTCAGGCCGCATTGAGCCGAAGTTGCCGCCACGAACTTTACGGTGCGTGATGCGCCTTCGAGGCGGCAGGCTCGCGCCTCAGGCCGTTGATCCAAGATATTGTAGAGTCTGTGCAATCAGCGCAGCAGTTCCGGAGTACGGGTCTCCGTGAGCGTCAAATTCCATGGAGCTGTACCCGTGATAGGCACGTGCGAAAGTCGGCCACATTTGGTCTAACTCGGGATAGCAACACTCGTTTCCAATTGCTTGCGTGCCTGACGGTTCTCCAAGACAATATGTAGTTCTGGGAGGTGCGATTTTTTGGTTACGGCGATTGATACGGAAGTCCGCGGAGTGTCGAGGAACATGGCGACGCAGTTCAATTCAGGCAAACGATTTGTCGCTTATTTTTCCATGGAGATCGCGCTGGAGAACGCCATGCCCAGCTACAGCGGCGGCCTGGGCGTCCTGGCCGGCGATACCATTCGGGCAGCCGCGGACGTCCGCCTGCCGATGGTGGCGGTGTCTCTTCTTTATCGCAAAGGATATTTTTCGCAGCGCCTGGCGGAGGACGGCTCGCAGACGGAGGAACCCGTCGAATGGCGCGTCGAGGATTTTCTCACTGAAGAAGATGCCCGCGTAACCGTACCGTTGGAGAACCGGCGCATCGAGTTGCGCGCCTGGCGCTATACGGTGAAGGGGGTGCGCGGTTTTGAGGTGCCCGTCTATTTTCTGGACGCCGATTTGCCAAGCAACGCGGAGCGCGACCGCAATCTGACCGGAAGCTTATACGGCGGAGATGCCTACTACCGGCTCTGCCAGGAAGTGCTGCTGGGCATCGGCGGCGTGCGCATGCTGCGCGCGCTAGGCTATAACGAGCTGACGCGCTATCACATGAACGAAGGGCACGCGGCCCTGCTCTCCCTGGAGCTCCTGGGCGAAGAGGCGGAAAAAGCGGGGCGGACGTCGATTCGCGGCGAAGACATCGAGAAGGTCCGCGGCAAGTGCGTTTTCACCACCCACACACCCGTGCCGGCAGGTCACGATCGCTTCCCGATGGAATATCTGACCCGAGTTTTTCCTGACCAGAATGGTTTTTTCGACCTGAAGGATGCATCCTCGGCCGACCTCGTGAAGCGCGCCCTGCAAGCGGAACGTGATTACCCCGATATGCAGGAAGCCGCGCGAGCGGGAGCCTCCCTGAACATGACCTCCCTGGCTCTGAGCCTCAGCACCTACGTCAACGGCGTCGCCAAGCTGCACGGTGAGACCTCGCGCAAGATGTTTCCGCAGGTGCCCATCGAGGCCATCACCAATGGCGTCCACGCCGCCACCTGGGCCTCACCCGCGTTCCAGGAGCTGTTTGACCGCTGCATCCCTTCCTGGCGCGAGGACAATTACAGTTTGCGCAGCGCGCTCGGACTGCCGCCGGAAGAGGTCTGGTCCTCGCATTTACTTGCGAAACACGCGCTTTTTGAAACCGTGCGCAAGAAAACGGGCTTGGCCCTCGATCATGAAGCGTTCACCATCGGCTTTGCTCGCCGCGCCACGGGATACAAGCGCGCGGACTTGATTCTTTCCGACTTGGACCGCCTGCGCCAGATCGCCAAGAGCGCTGGAAAATTTCAGATCGTGTATGCCGGCAAAGCTCATCCGCACGACGGCGGCGGCAAGGACATCATCCGCAGAATTTTTCTGGCCAAGAAGGCCCTGCGCAAAACTGTCTCCATTGTTTTTCTGGACAATTACGACATGGAGGTCGGCGGGCAAGTCACTTCTGGCGTGGATCTGTGGCTGAACACGCCGCAATACCCGCTGGAAGCTTCCGGAACGAGCGGTATGAAAGCGGCGCTGAATGGCGTGCCCAGCTTGAGTATTTTGGACGGATGGTGGGTGGAAGGGCACATCGAAGGAATCACCGGCTGGTCCATCGGCGAGCCGCGGCTGCCGGGGTCCGTCCCGATTATCACGGACAATGCCAGCGAGGCGCAATCGCTCTATGCCAAGCTGGAAAATACAATCCTGCCGATGTACTACAAGGAGCGGTCACGTTATTTGACCGTCATGCAGCACGCCATTGCCATCAACGGATCGTTTTTCAATACGCAACGTATGGTTCAGCAGTACGTCACCGACGCGTATCTGCGCTGAAGCCTAGCCGCTTGATTTTCTTCAGCAACAATTCCATTTCCGCTTGCGTGCCGATGGTGATGCGCACGAACCCCGGCCCGATTTCCTTAGTACGCTCGCGCAGCAGAATCCCTTCGCGCTCCAAGTGTTGAAACAATCGCGGGCCGCCCGGTCCGAAATTGGCCAGCAAGAAATTTCCCGCGCTGGGGAAAGTCTTGACGCCCAAACCATGCAGTTCTTTTTCAAACCACGCGCGGAGGCGACGAATTTCGCGCACATAGGCGCGGATAGTGCCGCCGTCGCGGACCGCGGCCTGCGCCGCCACCAGCGCGGCCAGATTCACCGGAAAGGGCGGCATCGCGCGCCGCAGATAAGACAGCGACTCGGCGCCGGCGATGACGGCGCCAAGGCGCAGAGCGGCGAGCCCTGCGGCCTTCGAGAACGTCCGCGCGATGAACAGATTTGCATGCTTACCGATGTATGGAATGAGGTTTACTCCCGAAAATTCTGCATAGGCCTCGTCAATCACGACGGCAGTGTGCGTCGCGGCCCGCAAAATCTTCTTGATCTCGGCAATCTGCAGCAGCGTTCCCGTCGGATTATTCGGATTGGCGACGAACAACACGCGAGGCTTCTTGCGCAGCGCGTTAAGGATGCCCGCCATCGGGAATTCCATGTCCGGGCCGTAGCGCAGCGCCTCTACCCTGGCTCCCGCGATTTCCCCCCAATAGCGATACATCGGGAAAGTAGGTTCGCAGATCAGGATGCTGGACCCTGATTCCACAAACGCATCGAAGAACACGCGCAGCGCGTCATCGCCGCCGTTAGCAAGCAACAGTTCGCTGGGCCGAACGCCAAAATGGCGCGCGAGACGCGCAGTGCTCCGCTGGTATTCGGGATACATCGCGATCTGCTTGCGAGACATCTTTCCGAGAGCGCGGATGACTGCGGGCGAACAGCCGCTGGTATTTTCATTAAAGTCCAGCCGCACCTTTCCTTCGCGGCCCTCGGCGGGAGCCTCGTACGTCCGCCGTTCGAGAATGGCTTTGCGCACGGGAAGACGAGCGGTCATGCAGGAAACGTTAGCACAGGCGCCGTTCGCATAGGCGAAGAGCTGCTGCGCCGGGGCTCGCGAGCCGCGACTAGGCAAAATGCGTGAAGAGGTTGTTTAGGGATTCCGCCAGCGTCGGATGAGCGAAGGTGGCCTCGCGCAGCGCAGTGAATGGCAGATGGCCCATCATCGCCAGTTGCAGCATGGTCATGATTTCGCCGCCCTCAATCCCCAAGACCGCGGCCCCGAGAATTTGATTGCTCTCGGAGTCGACAATGGCCTTCATGAAGCCGCGGGTCTCATCCACTTCGAGCGCACGGGCTACGTAGTTCATGGGCATTTTGGCGACGCGAATTTTTTTGTTTTGCGCGCGCGCCTCCGCTTCGGTTATGCCCACGCGCCCAAGCTGCGGATCGATGAAAAGCGTGTAGGGGACAAGGCGATTCTCGGTCGTGGCGCTGCCCTTCTCGATCAGGTTCGTAAGCAAAATGCGGAAATCGTCGTACGAAATGTGCGTGAACGCCGGACCGCCCTTTATATCTCCCAGCGCGTAGACGTCCTGGACGCTGGTCTCCAGTTTTCCGTTCACCTTAATGAAGCCGCGCTCGTCTGTGGTAATGCCAGCGGCGCTCACATTCAGGCTGTCCGTGTTTGGCGTGCGGCCCGTGGCGGTCAGCAGGTGAGAGCCTTCCACCACGCTCGGTTCCTGGCCTGCGCGCACCGTAAGCTGAGTGCCTCCGCCCGATTTCACGACGCGTTCGGCTTTGCTGCTCAGCAGCACGTCAATCCCATCTTGCTTCAGGATGGCCAGCACCTCTTCGGCAACGTCCGCATCCTCGCCAGCCAGTAATTGCTCCCGGGAGTGCAGGATGGTCCACGCGGCTGCCAAGCCGCCGGAACAGTTGCCCGAATTCCAGGCCCACGTAGCCGCCGCCGAGCACGAGCAAGTGCTCGGGAACGGAGTCCAGTTCCATGATCGACTTGCTGTCGAGAAATGGCACGTCCTTGAGGCCCTCCAGCTTGGGCACTGATGGCCGCGCCCCGGCATTGATGAAAATGCGATCCGCGGAAAGAGTACGTTGCACGCCGTCCCTCATGCGCACGCTCACGTTCTTGGGGCCGGTGAAGCGCGCTTCCCCAAAGATCAGATCGAGATTGGCCGTCTTTTCCAGGCGTTTCTGGCTGCCGTTGCGAAAACTATCGACAATGTCGCGCTTGCGCTGGCGCACGCGCTGCATATCGATGCGAATGTCGCCGGTCTGGACACCGTACTCCTTACCCCGCCGGGCAAGATACGCGATGCGCCCGCTGGCAAGCATCGTCTTCGTCGGCGTGCAGCCCTCATTGACGCAAGTTCCGCCTATGTGGCTTCGCTCGACAAGCGCCGTCCGCAGACCCGCCTCCGCCAATGCTCTGCAAAGAGGGGTGCCGCCTTGCCCCGAGCCAATCACAATCGACTGGTAGTGCGTAGGTGCAGTCATGGGGGCTCCTCGTGCGCGATGATTCACGGAGGTTCGCAGATTGGATGCGCAGTGCGTTGATTGGAAGCAACAGGGCTGGCGCCAACCTTTTCGGAGCCGCGCGCGGCTCCAGCCAGCACAAATTAGAATCGGGTGACGATAAACAGCGCGCCCGCAACCGCGACCAGGTCCTCGAGCACCGCAATGACAAAATCCGGAACCTTGAGCGCCCGCACCAGCCCGCTGCGCACCCGGTACCCCGCAAACGCTCCCACCACGCCGCCGATCGCACCCAGAGCACATCCGACCGCGGCCGATTGCCCGCCAGCAAGCGCTATGGCCGCGCCCGCAAACCCTCCCAAGAGAATTCGGGCGATCAAGCCCGGAGGTTTAGTGCGCGCAGGCGTCGACGCAAGCTGATCCGCCACCAGCTCGGCTACTGCAAGAATCGTGAAGATCGCCACGGCAGCCGTCGATCCCATGAATGACAGCGAGGTTGCGTGAAGGTTTAGCCAGCCGCGGTGCGCCGCCCAAGCAACCACAGCCGGCGCGGTCAGGGAACGCAGGCCGGCGATAACGCCAATGCCGAATGCAAGAAGCAGAACCTGAGGGGGAGTCATGGGGGAGAGCGTCTACCCGCCGTGCGTGTTTGTCAACGCGGCCTGGCTTGCAGTTTCGCTTTTTGTTCGCTATAATCCGAGCCGGTAGAGGAAACGGGAAACGGTTGGCGGCTCCATTGCCTTTGGGCTCTCCCGGGCCGCCAGCCGTTTTGAAAATCGCATCCCTCGCGCGGGCCCGAGATCCAAGCTTTACCGAACAGCCAAAAAGCCACGTAATAGGGCGGACACATGCCTGCGGAGCCAGTTGCGGCGGCGCGTAGCCAAGCACATACTCGCACTATGGGCGTCCTCTTTAACCGCAGCGTGCGATCGGCTTCTCTTTGCGCGCTCTCGCTTGCCTTAGCCCTGCCCGTCTTCGCCGACGAAATCCGCCTGAAAGACGGCAAGAAGCTCTACGGCGTTATCGTCGCGTACGAAGAAAACATGTTCAAGGTCAAGACCGACTTTGGATACGTCCTGGTCGAGAAGGACAAGATCGCTTCGATCATACCCAGCGCGCCGGCGAGTTCCGAAACCCAGCCCGCGGCGAAAAGTGGCGCAGATCCGCTCAAGAGCGCACCAAATCCACCGCTGAAGGCCGAAACCGCCGTCGCGTCCGCGGCGGATGACGCATCGGCCTCTCCCAGCAACGCCAGCGCAAAAGCAATCGTCCCCAGCGCCGCCAAACGGGACAAGAGCGACAAAACGGCCGGAAAAATAGCCGGCAGTGCGGTCAAGCCGGAGCTTCCCGCAAGCGCGCCAACTGGCGACCCGCTGGTGCCGGCGCTAAAAGGTTCCCCCACCGTTGCCAACGCGGCTCTTCCCCCCGCGGCCGCGCAGCCTGCCCCGCCGAAAGAGCCGCCGGTTCCCGCCATTCGCGAGGACGTGCTGGGCAATCTCTACACGAACTACACGCACGGATTCCGCATGTACAAAGCGCCAAGCTGGCAGCTAATCGACGACGCACGCAACGCCCTGCCGAACGCGATTGTCGCCATGGGCACGTCAAGCGAATCTTGCTTGATGGTAGTAGGCCGCGAGAAAACGAAGGAGGCGCTGGACGTGGCGGCCGCAACGGTCGAAAACCGCCTGCACGAGGTCTACGAAAATTATCAGCGCGTTTCGCAACGCAAGACGGTGGTCGGCGGATCGCCGGCCGTGGAATTTCACTATCGCGGCAAAGCCGATGAGCACGACTGGTCCGGTACGCTTGTGGTGATAAGCCGCAGCGGCGACATTTTCACCGTCCTCGGCATGACCTACGCGGACAGTGATCTAATCCAAATCCAGGAAAATGTGATCGCCAAAGCTATCGGCAGCCTCAGTTTCGACGTTCCCGAAGCAAAAAAATAAACTCCGGCAGCAAGCGTTTGAAGGCGAGACCATCAAAGTCCCACTACTTCACTTCCAATTTCTTGCTCTTAGTCGGAACCGCCCGCCCCCGAGTGTTCCGGCGACTTGCGATACTCGCGAATCAGCGCGATAAGCGCCTGCGCAGCCCGCGGCAGGCTGCGATCTCGCCGGTACACTAGGCCCAGCTCGCGATACAAATCCACGCCTTCCACCGTGAGCAGCTTCACTTCGCCGGCCTTCACCTGATCGCGCGCAAAACTTTCGCTGATGAAGGAAACGCCCGCATCCGCCCCTACAAAGCGCTTGATCATCCCGATGCTGGGCAATTCCATCGTGACGTGAATCCGCGAGCGATAGGGCCTGAACAACTTATCGAGCACCTGCCGCGTGAAACCGGTGCGCGGAAAAATCAGCGGCTGCGAAGCCACTTCCTCGAGCGTCAACTTCGATCGCTGCGCCAGCGGATTGCGCGTGCTGACCATGAAGCGCAGCCGGTCGCGATGAATGTGGTGCACCTTCAGGTTCGGCGATTTCGTCGGCAAAGTAACTATGCCGACGTCGATCGAGCCATCTTCCACGCGCTGCAAAATTTTGTGGCTGAAATTCCGATAGATGCTGATATGCACGAGCGGAAACCGCCGCTGAAACTCCGCAAAAATGTCCGGCAGAAGGTACAAGCAGGTCGCTTCGTTAGCCCCGAACACCACTGGCCCCTGCACGACATTGCCGCGATCGGCAACCACCTGAACAGACTCGTCCCGCAGCCGCAGCAACTTCTGCGCGTACTCGAACAGCACTTCGCCGGCCGGCGTCAACTCCACGGATTTCGCCGAACGGTCCAGCAGCCGCGCATGATAAGCCTGCTCTAACTGCCGTATCTGCGCGCTCACGGCGGATTGCGAGCGAAACACTTTTTGCCCCGCGCGCGAAAAACTCTTCAGCTTGACAACGTAGACAAATGTAGCGAGTTGGTCGAAATCCATAAGTGAATCGCTCGACGTGGATTATAGCGGAATCGATGCGTCGCGCGCGGTCGTAATTCTCTTTCTAGGCATGCAACGCTGCCTGTGAAATTGCCGGAAGCTCCGGCGCAACGAGCAAAGGCTCGCCCGGTGGTAAACGCTGCAAACCTTCCAGAACCGGCTTCCAGGTGTCCGCGATCGTGCCCTGGAAATGCACGGGCTGCACGCGAACCAGCGGCAGCGCGTCTCTCCTTGACAACAAACGCACGGCCCGCGGGCTCGACGTGAAATGCTGATGCGCTTCCAGCACGCGTCGCAGCCACAATTGTTCGTCGCGTTCCGCATCCGCCAGCGTCACGAATTCGCGGTGCAGAACATCCTCGGCGTCTGCGCGCAAAACGTAAGCTAGTCCGCCCGTCATGCCGGACCCGAAATTCAATCCGATCGGCCCAAGCACCAGAACCACTCCGCCGGTCATGTATTCGCAGCCATGCTGTCCGACGCCTTCAACAACCGCCAGAGCCCCGCTGTTCCGAACTCCAAAGCGCTCCCCCGCGCGACCAGCAAGGAACAGTCGCCCGGAAGTCGCGCCGTAAAGGACGGTGTTTCCCGCAAGCACATCGCCGCGCCGCGAAGCCGCTGAGCCCGCGGAAATCGCAATCGTGCCGCCGGAGAGCCCTTTGCCTACGTAGTCGTTCGCTTCGCCGGACAGTTTCAGCGTCACGCCATCCGCCAGGAACGCCCCGAAGCTCTGCCCCGCCGACCCGGTAAACGCCTGCGTAAACTCCTGGTCAAGGCAGTCATTCTTCGCCCGCCTCCGCATCAATTCCCCGCTGAGGCCAGTCCCCACGCTGCGATCCGAATTGTGAATCGGCTGCGGCTCACTTTGCGGCACGATCGCATTGCTGAAGTGCAACGAATCCTCCAGCGCAGCGGAGTGATCCGTCGGAACCTGCTGCGCCGCCACCCGTCCCATCGCCGAAATTGGGACCACCAAAAACGCGTCCATTCCCGACCGCGTTCCCAACCGGTCGTACCATCCGCGCAGCTCGCCGAGCGACCGCACACCGAGCTGCGCCATGCGCTTGCGCACTTCTTCCGCCAGCGCCCGAAAATACGCCACCACCATCTCCGGCTTGCCGTTGAAGCGCAGCCGCAGCTTTTCATCCTGCGTGGCAATTCCCACCGGGCAAGTGTTCAAATGGCACTGCCGCGCCATCACGCAGCCAATCGCCAGCAGCGACGCGGTGCCGAATCCAAACTCATCCGCCCCGAGAATCGCGGCAATCACGACGTCCCGCGAAAATTTCAGGCCTCCGTCCACGCGGAGAGAGAGACGCGAACGGAGGCCCGCGCGAACCAATGTGTCATGTGTTTCGCGCAAACCAATTTCCCACGGCAAGCCCGTGTTTTTGATCGAAGTGAGCGGCGAAGATCCCGTCCCGCCATTGTGTCCGCTTATGGTGATGACGTCCGCGCCCGCTTTCGCCACGCCCGCGGCAATAATGCCCACGCCCGATCCCGAAACCAGCTTCACCCCGATGCGCGCCCGCGGATTCACCGTGCGTAAATCGTGAATCAACTGCGCCAAATCTTCGATGCTGTAAATATCATGATGCGGAGGCGGAGAAATCAGCGGCGTGCCCGGCGTGGCATGCCGAATGCGCGCGATATATTCCGTCACTTTGCGCGCCGGAAGCTGCCCGCCTTCTCCAGGCTTCGACCCTTGCGCCATCTTGATTTCCAGCTCCTGCGCGTGCACCAAATAATTCGCGGTCACTCCGAATCGCCCCGAAGCCACTTGCTTGATTTTATTTGCGGCGTGCGGCTCGTTCCGAAACACCGAAGGATCCTCGCCGCCCTCCCCCGTGTTGCTGCGTCCGCCAAGCGAGTTCATCGCCAGCGCCAGCGTGCGGTGCGCCTCACGGCTCAGCGAACCCAGCGACATTGCTTGCGTGCTGAATCTGCGCACAATCGAGTCGACCGGTTCAACTTCTTCCACCGCAACGGGCGGCGCCGGCACCGTTTCCAATAGGTCGCGCAGAAAAACCGTGCCCTGGCTCTCCGCCAGTTCTTCGAAAGCGGAAAATTTCCCAGCCTCCGGCGCGCGTACATGCGCATGCATGCGCCGCACAATTTCCGGCGAATTGGCGTGCAGCTCCGCGCCCTTGCGAAACCGGTACAACCCCGCGTCCGCCAGTTCATTAGCAGCCCCGGAAAACGCCGCGCGGTGCATGCGCAAATAATCGCCGAGCAGATCGTCCAAGCTCTTCTGCCCCGGAAAATCCGCGGCATCCTCGAAAAATTCCGCGCACAAATCTTCCGACAATCCGACAATCTCAAAGAGATGGCTGTTGCGGTAGCTCGCCAGCGTCGAAACGCCCATCCGCGCAAGAACTTTTCGCAAACCCGCAATGATCGCCGCGCGCATTCGCTCCGTCCCGCCTGGCTCCAGCGATTCCGCGAACTGCTCCGCAAGATACGGCACCACCGCGCTCGCGCCCGCGGCCACCAGCAGCGCCACATGATGCGTATCGAAAACCTGCGCCGACTCCACGATCAGCGGCACGTCCCACAATCCTTCGCGAACCATCGCTTTCCACACCGCCGCGGTCGCCAGCAGCGCCGGAAGCGCCGCGCGTTCGCTGCTGATTCCGCGATCCGAAAGGAGGAGAAGCCCCGGGCGCACGCTGCCACTCAGAGGGGTAGTCAACTGAGTCAAACTGCTGCGCGCGCCCGGGACTTCGTTGGGGGCGGAAAAAGTAAAGTCAATGTTCTGTACGGGGCTGTAGGTTGTACAAAGCTCGGCAAGCTGTTCAGCGCCAATCAGCGGACTCGGCAGCACAATCCCGTTCTTGAGATGTACCGCGAGCGACATCACGTGCGATTCCCTCAGCGGATCGATCGGCGGATTGGTCACTTGCGCGAAACGTTGTTTGCAGTAATCCCACAGCGTGCGCGGCAAATTCGAGAGAAACGCCGGCGGCGCGTCGTCCCCCATGCTCCAGTCCGCTTCTTTTCCGTGCACCAGGGCCGAAAACAAAATTTTGAATTGGTCTTCCGTCCAGCCCGCTGCCGCAGCCATCCGTTCCGGGCGCTCTACGTTTGCGGCCGCCGCTGGACCCGCTGCGCTGACCTGTCGCACGACCGGCATCGCACTGCGCGATTGCTGCGTAGCCAGCCGCTTGAGGATTTCTCGATAGCGAAAAATAGCCCCCGTCGCCGGATTCGCCAGAATCATTTCGCCCGGCCCGAGCCGCTGGCGTTCCGCGATGCGCGACTCCTCCAGGTCAATAATTCCAACTTCGGACCCCGCGATAAGCAGCCCATCGTGGGTCAGCGTGTAGCGCAGGGGCCGCAGCCCGTTGCGATCCAGCTTTGCGCCCACGAACTGACCGTCGGAGAAAACCAGCGCCGCGGGGCCGTCCCAAGGCTCGCCGTGCTGCGCTAAGGACGCCAGCGCGGCCCGCACATCGCGGGAGAGCAGCGGATCATTTTCAAACGCCGGGGGCACCATCGAGAGCATGGCCGCATCCGCCGCAAACCCTTCCAGCAATTTCAACTCGAAGCCGTTGTCAAAGCTCGCCGAGTCGCTGACGTTTTCCTCAAGAAGCCGCAGCCACGGCCCCGCCGTCAGCTTCGCCCGAACCTCGCGCTCTCTCGCGCGCAGCCACCGCCGATTGGAAACAATCGTGTTGATTTCGCCGTTGTGCGCGACATACCGGAACGGCTGCGCCAGATGCCACGAAGGCTGCGTGTTGGTCGAATACCGCTGGTGAAAAACGGCAAATGTCGTGGCGAACGCCGCGTCGCGCAGGTCCTCGTAAAACCGCGGAAACTGCCACGGTGTCAGCAAGCCCTTATAAACCACCGTCTGCGATGACAGCGAGCAGATGTAACAGTGCGCCGGCAAAAGAGACTCAGCCCGTTTGCGCAACAGCGCCAGCCGCCACTCAAACCGCGCCGTCCCGCGCGCCGGATGAAAGGGCTCGACAAAAAATTGCCAGGTTTCCGGCATCGTCTCCAGCGCCAAGCGGCCCAGCGAATTGGTGTTGACCGGAACGCGCCGCCAACCCAGCACCCGCAGCCGCTCGACGTCCGCCGCCGTTTCGACTGCGGCGCGCGCTTCACCTGCCGAGCCGGGAGGGAAAAACGCAAAACCCAGCCCGAAAACCTCTGGAAGGGCAATCCCCTGCTCCTGCGCTCGCGCTCGAAAGAAAGCGTCCGGTATCGACGTCAGCAGCCCTGCGCCGTCGCCGCTCGCGCCGTCCGCGTCCACACCGCCGCGGTGCGTCAGCCGCTCCAGCGCCGTCAACGCATGCTTAATGATGTCGTGGTTCGGTGCGCCGCCTAGGCGAGCGATAAAGCCTGTTCCGCAGGCGTCGTGATCAGGGTGTCCCCAATGGGGGTGAGGGCACATACTCGTTTATCGAACGCGGAGGCCCTGCTTGTACAACGCAGAATTTGCATGCGACAAATCGAATTTTGTGGGGCAGTCCTGAATACAGCGGATTATCAAAACTTTGTGACTTCCGAGAAGCGAAAATCGCGGACTTTCATCGCCGGGACCACCATCTCGAAGGCCTCTTCCCCGGTGGCGCGAACGGCCGGCCCAAGCATCTCGACATTGCGCAGCATCTCCAAAATCGACTGATTAAACCGGAAATTTCGCGCCGCCGAGGTTACCCGGCCCTTTTCCACCAAAAACAGCCCGTCCCGCGTCATCCCGGTCATAATCTTCTCGTAGGGGTCGACCTCGCGGATATACCACAGCCTTGTCACCAGTAGCCCCCGGTTGGTCGAGGCGATCATTTCCTCCAGGGAAGCCTTGCCGCCCGAAAAAACCAGGTTCATCGGCGCTTCCCCGTATTCGTTTGGCAGCATGAAGCCGTGGCCGGTGGGCTTCTTCTTCGCGGCTTTCGCCGAAGCCCGCGAGTACACCAAGTTCCTGGGCACCCCGCAATTCACCAGGAGCACCCGCTGCCGCGGCATGCCTTCTCCGTCAAAAGGCGCGCCAAGCTGCAATGGATGGAAGACGTCGTCCACAATGCTGATGTTCTTGCCGAACACCTGCTTGCCCATGCGTCCGTTGAAGCAAGATCGCTTGTCCTGCAGCGCCGTTGCCGCAAAGTCATAAAAGAGAAAGCCCACCAGATCGAGCACCGCAGCCGGCTCCAGAATCACCGTGTACTGGCCCGGCACAAGCTCGCGCGCGCCGGTGGCCCGATGCGCCTTATCGCTCGCGCGTTCCGCCAATCGTTGCGGATCGATATCCGCGATGTTGGCCGCGTTTTCCTTGGCCCAGCTTGCCGCCGATCCTTCCTGCATGGTGATCGAAAACACCGCGTGCGTGTCGCGATACGCCGCAAACAGGCCGCGTGAATTCCCCATCGCGCTCTGCGACTGCGCGCTCGAAAAAATCCCCGCAGCCGTCTGCCCATTCTTGATGGCCAGATCGCAGGCGCGCCGCACCGCATGTGCGCGGTCTTCCGGCGACAGCGCCGCGGTTCGCTTGATGAAACGGTTGACTCTGCGGTAGCGCTGCTTCCCCGGGAGCGGCAGCAAATGTGGATTTTTGGGCTGGCTGTGCGCCAGAGAAAGAGATGCCTCGATGGCCGCGCGCAGCGAGTCTTCATCCGTTCGATTCGTCGTGGCCCGCGCGGTGCGCTGGTCCACCTGCGTTCGCACCGACACGTTCACCGTGTGCTCCGCCACGTTCTGGTGAATGGCGTTATTGGCGAAGCGCGTCAGCGCGCTTATCGTTTCGTCGACGTGTACTTCCGTCTCCGCAACGCCAATAGACTTAGCCAGCCGCAGCACCGCGTCCACGATGCCTCGCAGCTCCCGCCCCGTCGCGGCCGCCTTTGGGCCACCCGCGGCCGCACTGGACTTTCGCGCTGCGCTCATTGTTCGGAGAAAGCCGTCCCAATCCGCACGTTGCGAAACCGCGCAGGCGCCGCTCCGTGGCCGGTTCCCATCGTCTGCATCGGCTGGCCTTTCCCACAATTTGGCGTGCCCCACAGCGTCCAATGCTCGCGCTTGCAGATCGCGTCGCACGAATTCCAGAACTCCGTCGTAATTCCGCTGTAGCTCGGGTTCTTCAACATTCGCCCGCGCTTCCCGCCCTTGATTTCCCAGCCAATCTCCGTCGAAAACTGAAATTGATACCGCCGGTCGTCGATGGACCACGACCGGTTCGTCTCCATCAAAATTCCGTCATCCGTGTCAGCAAGTAGATCGTCTAACGACCATGTTCCCGGCAGCAAACTAACATTGGTCATCCGAATAATCGGCAGCCGATTCCAACTCTCGGTGCGCATCGTTCCGGAAGAGCGCTGCAAACCGATAAGGTGGGCCGTCTCGCGGTTAGAAAGATACCCTCGAAACTGCCCAGCCTTGATGATGTCCGTACATTGCGCCGGCACGCCCTCGTCATCGTAGGCAAACGTCCCCAGCCCCTGTCCGTGCTCGAGCCGCGCGTCGGCCACCACGTTCACAATGTCGGACGCGTAGCGAAGCTTGTTGAGCTGATCGAGCGTAAGAAAACTCGTTCCCGCGAAATTCGCTTCCTGGCCCAGCACGCGATCCAACTCAATCGGATGGCCCACCGATTCATGAATCTGCAAACCCAACTGGCTGCCGCCCAGAATGAGCGTTCCGGTTTTTTGCGGGCACTGCGCCGCCGCGTGCAGCGCCACCGCTTCTTCCGCGATCACCGACGCGTGTTTGAGCAAATCCAGCGACTCCACCAACTCATACCCCTGCAGCGCATGCTGCCCGCCAAAACTGTTCGGATACGACCGCTTCTGAATTTCGTCGCCCTGAAACGAAGTGGCCACAATCCCGCACCCGGTAATCACTTTTCGCTGGTGAATCCGCGACCCGATGCTCGATGCAAACCACGAATCAATTTTGCGAAACTGCATGTCCGTCTCGGTGAGCGTGACGCCCTTCACGCGCCGCATCTCCGCATCCGCCGCAAGAAGCAGCGCCAATTGCGTTTCCAGGGGAATTTCGAACGGGTCTTTGCGAAACGGGCTTTGCCAGCTATCCACGTACGCATTTTCCGGCGCCATCACCACGTCTCCGCGCTTGGCCAGCGCCGAAGCCTTCGCGATGGACACGGCCTGTGCCGCGCACGCCGCCACACCTTCGCGCGTCAGCCGGTCCGTGGAAGCAAATCCCCAGGCGCCATTCGCTAGCACGCGAATCCCCATCCCAATCGACTCCGACTGCGCCAGCGTACCCACTCGCCCGTTCTTCGTGGTCAAGTCGCGCTGCCGCAAATGCATCACGCGCACGTCCGCGCAAGAAGCTCCGCGGATTTTTGCAGTGTCAAGTGCTGTGGTGGCCAGATCGTACATGCGTATGGATACGACTCCGCTTAGTGGAGAACGCGAAAACGCATCGCGCGAGAAAAATTACTCTGATTCGTGAAGCCTACGTGCCTTCTTGCCAGGAGGCGAGGTAATGCTCTTGCTCGGGCGTGAGCTTATCCAGTTTGTGGCCCATGGATTCGAGCTTAAGGCGCGCGATTTCGCGGTCGAGATGTTCGGGCACCACGTAGACTTGCGGCTTCAGCGTCTTGTAATTCTTCAGCAGGTATTCCGCGGAGAGCGCTTGATTCGCAAAGCTCATGTCCATCACCGCGGCCGGATGCCCTTCCGCGGTCGCCAGGTTCACGAGGCGGCCTTCGCCCAACAAATACACTTTCCGTCCGCCCTTCAGCACGTACTCATCCACCAGCGGCCGCACTTCCCTCTTGCCGTTGGACAATTTCTCCAGCGCGGGAATGTCAATCTCCACGTTGAAGTGCCCGGAGTTGCAGACCACCGCGCCACTCTTCATCACTTCAAAATGCTCGGTGCGAATCACGCTCTTGTTTCCGGTGACGGTAATGAAAACGTCGCCTTCTTTCGCCGCGTCGGCCATCGGCATCACGCGGAAACCGTCCATCACCGCTTCAATGCCCTTGGTCGGATCAATTTCCGTGATGATCACGTCCGCGCCGTGCCCCTTGGCGCGCATGGCGATGCCGCGGCCGCACCAACCGTAGCCAGCAACCACTACCTTCAGCCCAGCCAGCAGAAGATTCGTCGCGCGAATTACGCCGTCCAGGGTCGACTGCCCGGTGCCGTAGCGATTATCGAAGAAATGCTTAGTCTGAGCGTCGTTCACCGCAATAATCGGATATTTCAGCGTGCCATCCTTGGCCATCGCACGCAGCCGAATCACGCCCGTAGTCGTCTCTTCTGTTCCAGCAATGACATTGGGCACGAGGTCGGTGCGCTTGGTCAGCAGCATGGTCACCAAGTCCGCTCCGTCGTCCATGGTGAACTGCGGCTTGTGCTCGAGCGCCGCGCCGAGGTGCGAGTAGTACGTCTGGTTGTCCTCGCCCTTGATGGCATAGGTGGGAATATTGAAGTCGCGGTTCAGCGAGGCCGCCACTTCATCCTGCGTGGAAAGCGGATTGGAGGCACACAATACCACGTCCGCGCCGCCGTCCCGCAATGCGATCGCCAGGTTCGCGGTTTCGCTGGTCACGTGCAGGCACGCCGAAGCGCGCAAACCCTTCAAGGGCTGCTCCTTCACAAAGCGCTTGCGAATGATCTCGAGCACCGGCATCTGCTGCGCCGACCACTCGATTTTGCGCTTGCCGGCATCCGCCAGCGAAATATCTTTCACATCACCTTTTTTCATTTCCGCGATAGCCAAAGTCGTGCTCCTCGAATTTGGAACTCTTGAATTTCTTATGTCACATTGCTGAAACGGCGATTTACCTTGACGAGCGGAAGTTGCGCGAGCGCTAAGCCCGCGCGCCCACTTCCACGGCTGCGCTGGAGCTCGCACCCAAGCCCGCGGCCTTGCGCAAAGCGGCAGCGCGATCGGTGCGCTCCCAAGTGAAGCCCGGTCCGGTGCGGCCAAAATGTCCGTACGCCGCGGTCGGCTTGTAAATTGGCCGGCGCAAATCCAGCGCCTCGATGATCCCCTTCGGTGTCAACGCAAAATTCTCGCGCACCAGGCAGGTGATGCGCTCCTCTGATACGCTCTCCGTGCCAAACGCATCGACCATCACGGAAACCGGCTCCGCCACGCCGATGGCATAAGCGAGTTGCACTTCCGCTTTGCGCGCCAAGCCTGCAGACACAATGTTCTTGGCAATGTACCGCGCCATGTAGCAAGCCGAGCGGTCCACTTTCGACGGATCCTTGCCGGAAAACGCGCCGCCGCCGTGACGGCTGTAGCCGCCGTAGCTGTCCACAATTATTTTGCGCCCGGTTACTCCGGCGTCGCCCATCGGTCCGCCAATCACAAAGCGGCCGGTCGGGTTGATGTGGTACTTGGTGTTGCGATCGAGCATGGACGCAGGCACGATGGGCCGAATCACCAACTCCATGACCGCGCTGTGCAGATCCTTTGTGGAAACCTTCTCATCGTGCTGCGTGGAAATCACGACGGTGTCCACGCGCGACGGGCGTCCATTGCGGTATTCGACGGTGACCTGGGATTTTCCGTCCGGGCGAAGGAAATCAACTTTCTTGGACTTGCGAACTTCGGCGAGGCGCTGCGTAAGGTGGTGAGCCAGTTGGATGGGCATGGGCATCAACTCATCGGTTTCGTCGCAAGCAAAACCAAACATGAGCCCCTGGTCACCCGCGCCGCCGGTATCCACGCCCATGGCGATGTCCGGTGACTGGCGCTTGACGGTGCACATCACGGCGCAGGTACGGCCGTCGTAGCCGTAGGTCGCGTCGTCATAGCCGACACCGCGAATCGTGTCGCGCACCAAATCGTCGTAATCCACGTGCGCGCTAGTGGTAATTTCTCCGGCGACCACGGCCAAGCCGGTGGTCACGAGCGTCTCGCACGCCACGCGGCCCATCGGATCCTGCCGCATCACCTCATCGAGAACCGCATCGGAAATTTGATCGGCGATCTTGTCGGGATGGCCTTCGGTAACAGATTCGGAGGTAAACAAGAAATTGCGTAATCCTTCGCTCAAAATAGGATCTCCTTTTTCAAAACTTCAAAACTTGGACAGAAAGCGGCAACCACAAATGCGCAGGGGGACGCAGCCCGCTCATGCTTAATTTCCATGCTATCCGCTTATCTTTAGTAAGCTACCATCCCGACCCGCAAGAAGCAACGAATTGAACTGAACTGCGATATAGCACCATCAAACGGCGAAAATCCCGCGTCGAACGGTGCCGTCCTACTTATGAGCACCCTTCCAGCTCGCTTCACGATGGCCACGACAGCTCCACGCAGTGCTACCCCCCACCCGGGTGTTTTGCAAAAGAGGCTGCAAATTGTTGATTTTGCCGGAGATAACTTTTTTGGATCTGGCAAAGAGGCTGCAAACTATTGCAAACAAAAAGTTTAGGTCTGGAAATTCGTGCAAGTGATCTTATCGGGGTGCCAGAGTAAACAGCCCCGCACGCTGCCTCTCGCGAGTTGAATTCGTGATCAAGCCTCGATTGCATGGCGAATGGTAGCGTGGAATTAATTCAAGGGTAAAGGAGAAAGCAGCGAACGGTCGAAATTGGGGGTTGAAAGGCGATTTTGGGGGGTCGAATGGTTCCGGAGGAACCTGACGGTCCGAGTCGTTGCGGAATCAGCTAGAATGAAGGGAGCGGAGGCGAACGATGGCGCACCGGTTTACGGTTATCTTCGAGAAGGAGGAGGAGGGAGGCTACTATGTCTTCTGCCCTACCTTACCGGGTTGCCACACGCAGAGCCAAACTATCGATGCAGGCGTCCAGAACATCCGTGAAGCGATTCAGCTCTACATTGTGAGCCTAATCGAAGACGGTTTTCCGGTCCCAGGGAAGACACTGTAATCAGAACCACGGAAATTGCGCTGTAATCCCCAAGTTGCTAAACGACTGGACCAGGTGAAGTCTAGAATAAGAGTCCAACCCTTGTAATACGGGTTCTTGAATGCCTAGTTGCCGCATGTTAGTTTCCCCACCGGCCCGATGCGGCTTCTCCCCAATCTCGAGCGTGCCGTCATACGCATTGAAAAGCTGCGCGATTACGCGCTAAAACATGGATCATCCCCATGGGAAACACAAAGCTGTCGTTTTTAGGGACATGCTGGGGATCGCACGACGCCACGCCGAGGTGCTGGCCGACCTTTTGGGATCCACGCTGCCGTCCGCCGCGGCTGAACACGTCAAGAGGGATGAACACGGAGATCGCTGGTTGACCCACCACGATCTTACCGGGATAAACGGCCAGTCGGCTATTGTCACTGTGGCTTGGATTTTCAAGAAAGAGCAGAGCTCCGTACCTGAACTGATATCATGTTACATACAGCCCAGGAAGCAAAAGGAGCTAAGGAACCTTCTTGACCGCCCGGAAACACATGAACGTTGAACTCAATCCGAGACTTCTCGACTTAGTAGAATTCGATGACTCGTCTCTCGGCGTGACTACCAAACGAACAGGCACTATCGTAGAAACTTTTGGAGAACCTACGCATGCAGTGCTGATCGAAATTGCGGATTCGCAGGGCGTGCCGGAGCGTTTTCTTACAAAAAAACTAGACGACATCAGGATAGTTTGAACTGTAAAACCGAAAGCGGAAACGACAATACCCGAAGCGAAACAATACTTCGAGGAGGCTGTTCTGTTTCTACAGAACGGTCTGATTGGACGAGCAAAAACCCATTTTGCAAAGGCCTTTTCATTGAACGAGAAGCTTAGGGCAAACCTCTTGGAGTCCACGAATGATCTTGCGCGAAAGGGCGGGCTTGATGCGGCGATACGTGTGTACAGTCTGCTGCTGGAATTGCGGCCGGAATACGAGATTGCTCGAGAAAACCTCTCTGCAGCGCGCGTGCAAAGGGGCATAAAAAACGGACGGGCAGGACTCCTGCACGAGTCTATGGAAGATTTCAAAGCTGCCCTTCTCCTCCGACCTCGCAGGCCGGGGTCTGTTGAATTAGTAAGAAGAAATCTAATCGCTGCCTATACCCATCTTGCCATTCGACATTCAAATGCTAAATTGTACTCAGAAGCAATCAGCTATTTCGTTTTGGCATTCGAGTTGGAGCCATCCGACACTACTCAACGAAACGTTGCAATTGCTCTGGTTGCCTCGTTCGCTGCCAAGGCTCCATCGGGGTCTCAGGTCCCAAGTGAAGAATTTTTTACGCAAGCAATCCAGATGGGACTTGAATTATCGGACGCTCTAAACGCCTATGGCGCAACCCTCGCACAACACGGGAGGATAAGCGAAGGCATCAGCGCCCTCGAAAAGGCCGTTCAGGTCGACCCGAATAATGAGCTGGCAAGAAGGAATCTTCAGACGGTCCTAGGGACAGATTCGCAGGACAACTTGCCAACCGGACTTACATCGCTCGATCCTCAAGAAATGCAGCTCTCAGTGGGGTAAGGCACGTCAAGTCTGCTAAAGCAGGTTCCCTGTCCTCTCCTCTACTCACTATCCACAATCATTTCGTCGTCGGGCTGGACTTCGAGCTTGCCTTTGGTTTTCTTGGCCATCAGGTAGGAGCGCATGAAGGGGTCGAGGTCGCCGTCGAGGACGCGGTCGACATCGCCGACGACGAATTTGGTGCGATGATCTTTGATCTGGCGGTAGGGCTGCATGACGTAGGAACGGATCTGGCTGCCGAAGGAAATGTCCATCTTGGTTTCGTCGAGCCGGTCGGTTTCCGCCTGGCGCTTCTGAATCTCCAGATCGTAGAGGCGGGAGCGAAGCATCTTCATGGCCAGCTCGCGATTTTTGTGCTGGCTGCGCTCGACCTGGCAGCCGACGACGATGCCGGTGGGAATGTGTGTGATGCGCACCGCGGTCTCCACTTTGTTGACGTTCTGGCCACCCTTGCCGCCTGAACGGAAAGTATCGACGCGCAAATCCTCGGGTCGGATGTTGATTTCGATTTTGTCGTCGACCTCCGGAATGACGAAGACGGAGGCGAAGGAAGTGTGGCGGCGCGCGGCTTGATCAAACGGCGAGATGCGCACGAGGCGATGCACGCCAGCTTCGCCGACGAGCATCCCATAAGCGTTTTCACCGGCAAACTGGATGGTGGCGTTCTTGATGCCCGCCTCTTCGCCGGGAGTCTCATCGAGAACGACAGCGCTCATGCCCTTGCGTTCGGCCCATCGCAAATACATGCGCAGCAGGATGGAGGCCCAGTCCTGCGATTCGGTGCCGCCGGCGCCGGGCTTGATGGTCATGATGGCGTTGAGGTGATCGCTCTCGCCAGAGAGCAGCGTTTTAGTTTCCAGGTCGGCGATGTAATTTTCCGCGTTGCTTAGCTCGCGGTCTAGCTCTTTCAGCAGATCGTTGCGCTGCCCGGCATTGGTTTCTTCCTGCGCGAGATGGATGTAGGTGTCGAGGTCGCCGGAAAGCGAAGTGAGCTTTTCGTCGGCGGTGATTTGATCTTCGGAGCGCTTGCGATCGCGCAGGACGGATTGCGCGCCTTCCTGATTGCGGGCTTCGAGGGACTTCAGGCGTTCGCGATGTGGCGCAGCGTCAAAGATAGCTCCGGACCATCGTGATGCGCGGCTTGAGGAGTTCGTAGCGGTGCTGGAGGTCTTCGAGAATCATGAGATGTAGACGCGCGTTAGAAAGCTAAGACGTCTCCCCAGGGGCTAAAGCTAACAGCCAGACGTAAGGTCGGACCTGAAGGTCCGACCCCCAAACCCCAGTGGTCAAGTGCTGCTGGTGACCAGCGACGGCGGAATTTCGGTTACTGGGATCAAGAGTTCTTCGCGCGCAGTGTTTCCTTTCCGAAACGTTAAGGCTAACAGAATAACGGAAACGAGGACGCAGAGCCAAGCGAACCAATCGCCGAAGCACGTGTAGAGGGTTTCGTCGGCACGAAAGTCATAGGGGAGATCGACGGCGGCGCGCACATCGGGAGGAAGCGGACTGAAGACGCGACCGTAGGGATCGACGCTGACGGTGAAGCCGTTGTTGGTGACGCGCAGCAGCCAGCGGCGATTTTCCACGGCGCGCACGCGGGCGATGCGCAGATGCTGTTCGGGCGCGGCGGAACGCCCGAACCAGCCGTCGTTGGAGATGTTGATGAAGAGGTCGGCGCCGGCGGCGGCGAAGCGGCGCACTTCGTTGGGAAAAATGGCTTCGTAGCAAATGAACGCGCCGAAGGTGTAGCCGCCAGGGAGATGCGCGACGGAATATTTGCTGCCTTTGCGGAAGCCGCCGACTTCGTCGGAGACACTGGCGACGACGCGATGAATGAGCGGGAAGGGCTCGTATTCGCCGAAGGGGACGAGATGAATTTTGTCGTAGGTGAAAACTTTTTGACCTTGCGGGTCGAGCAGAATGGCGCTGTTGTAGGGAGCGAGCGCGGCGTGCGCGCCGGCGGATGATTCGGGCGCGGGCTCCCACTCGATGACCCCGGCCAGGAAGGGATGCTGAAATTGAATGGCGAGCAGCGAAGCGTGGCGCGCGAACTGGGGATCCTCGAAGGAAAAGGGCGCAGGCGCTTCGGGCCAGACGAGAAGATCGGTGGAGTGATTGGAAGGGGCGAGGCTCAGTTGCTCGATTTCCTCGAGATCACGGGCGTGAGTCTTGAACCAGTCTACAGGGTACCCCATAGCTTCCGGAAAGTTGGGCTGGACGGCGCGGGCGAAATGCGCTGCGGAAGTTCGCGGGACGAAACGCGGGCCAAAGGCCATGACGGCAAGAATGAGGAAGGCGGCAGCAGCGAGAAACGTGGCGCGGATCTTGAGAGGCGGCGCGGGAGCCAAAGTTGTCCAGGCGAGAAGCGCGTTGAAGGCAGCAACTGCGAAAGAGAGTCCCCAGATGCCGGTGATGGTGGTGAGTTGGAGAAGAGCGAGATTTGCGGAGGCCGGATAGCCGAGCAAATTCCAAGGAAAACTAATTTCTGGAAGATGCGCGAGGGCGAATTCGAAGGCGACCCAGAGAAACGGCGCGCCGGCGCAGGCCAGCACGAGGCTCCGCTGCGCGAGACGGCGAACGGACCAGGCGAACGTGCCGGTGAGAATGCCTATAACAGAAGCGATGAGAAACAGTATCGCCCAGCCGCCGACACGAGACAGGCCGCCGTGAACGGCGAGCACCGTGGCGATCCAGGGCACGGAAGTAAAAACGAAAAGGAAGGTGTGGACGAGGCCGCAAGCGAAAGCGATGCGCGGGCGCGCGTCCAAAATAACAACGAGGAGGAGACCGATGCATAGCCAGGAGTAGATGCTGAAATAAAATCCCGTGTAGGAGAGCGACAGCGCAGCGCCGGAGACGGCGGCGCAGACCAAGCGAAACGCGGCGGGAGCGGCCGGTCCCGGGTAGGGTGGAAGAAAACTGGTCCACGAACGCAACGGCATCAATGCTTCACAATTAGCTTTTTGAAGCCGGCGCCCTCAAGCCCTTTCCTGGCAGCGTCCGCGGATTTTTGATCGGCGTAGGGGCCAACCTGCACACGGTAATATTTGTCACCCTGCGGAGAAACTACGAAGGCGGGGAATTTCTTCGTTTGCAGGTGAGACGCGAGGCTCATGGCGTCGGATTCACGGCGCAGCGCGGCGACTTGCAAGGTGTAGGAATTCGCGGGGATCGCGGGCGCGGCGGATTTTACGCTCTTGCCTTTTGCAGAGGCCGGAACTGTGCGCGGAGTCGGAGCAGGCAAGGACCACGCAGGCTTCAGATTGTCGCCGGGCGAAGAAGACTTGCCGGAGTTGTAGAAGCTCCAGTCGGAGTTGGGCTGGGAGCTGACGTCGGTGGCGGGATCGGAAGCGCGGCGCGCTTCGTTCGAACGCTTTGCGGAAGGATCGGATTTTGGAGCGACTGGTGCGGGCTGAAGCGTGCGTGGATTGGAAGCGGCGCGCACCTGGCCGTCGTACTGATTGCGGCCCATCACATAGCCGAGAGTGAAGAAAACGCCGGAGAATAGAAGCATCAGCATGAACAGGCCGATGACGTGCCTGCTCTCGAGCACGCGCTCGCCGGCTCCCCCGCGTCTACCTCCCGATGCCATTCTTATTTTTGCTGTCCCCCTAACGATTGCACCCAACTGTTAATAATATCGATGGGCAGCGGAAACACAACCGTTGTGTTCTTCTCTACACCTATCTCGGTAAGGGTCTGCAGATAGCGGAGCTGGATAGCGGAGCGTTGCGTTTCGAGAACCTTGGCAGCTTCGGCCAATTTCGCGGAGGCTTGGAACTCGCCATCCGCGTGAATAATTTTTGCGCGGCGCTCGCGTTCGGCTTCGGCCTGGCGGGCGATGGCGCGCTGCATCTGCTCGGGGATGTCGACTTGCTTCACTTCGACTTTGCTGACCTTGATGCCCCAGGGCTCGGTCTCCGTGTCAAGAATGAGTTGCAGCTTGGCGTTGACTTTGTCGCGCTGGGCGAGGATTTCGTCGAGTTCGAATTGACCGACGACGCTGCGGATGGTGGTCTGCGCAAGCTGGGAGGTGGCGTATTGGTAGTTCTGCACCTGGGAGAGCGCGAGGTTGGCGTCGACGATGCGGAAATAGCAGACGGCGTTCACTTTCACGGAGATGTTGTCGCGCGTGATGATGTCCTGAGGAGGGACATCGAGCGTTTCGATACGCATGCTCATGCGCGTGAGCGTTTCGATAGGCCAGAAGACGAGGTTGAGGCCGGCGCCCTTCGCTTGCGGCATCATTCGGCCGAGGCGGAGGACCACGCCGCGCTCCCACTCTTTGATGACGTATAGGGAATTCCAGAACCAGATGAGCACGAAGCCGATGATGACCAGCGTACCTACACCGAAGAACTCGAACATGTGTGTCCTCCTAACCCAGGCGACTCAATCTAACTCATTGGCAGTAGTTTGGTCTTGAAAATCGCAAATGGCTCGGCGATGGCACGCTTCTACGCCACTGGTTCGACGTAAAGCTTCAGGCCTTCCATTTTTACCACGCGCACGGATTTGCCTTCAGGCACGGTCTGACTCGATATGGCGCGCCAGAGTTCGCCATGAATGCGGATCATGCCTTCAGCGCCGTCCGCCAAAGGAGTAACGACTACTCCTTGCGCGTTGATCATTTCCTCGCGGCCGGTTTGCGTTTTCCAGCGGCGCGAACGCAAGACAAGACGCATCAAGAAAACGGTGAGCGCAGCAAAGGGCAGCGTTACGGCTACGGCCACGCCCAGGCTGACGCCGCCGGCGGTTAGCGGCGAGCGAATCAGAAACATGGCGCCGAGCAACATGGACACTACACCGCCGGCAAGAAGCACGCCATGGCTGGTGTATTTCGCTTCCAGAATAAACAGCGCCAGGGCCAGCAAGATGAGAAGCACTCCGGCGAAGTTGACGGGAAGAAGTTGCATCGCGTACAGGGCCAGCACCGTACAGATGCCGCCGATGACTCCCGGGGCAATCGCGCCAGGATGGGTGAACTCCGTGTAGAGGCCGAGCACGCCGATGATCAGGAGCACAAAAAAGACGTCCGGCTCGACGATGCGCGCCAGGAATTTTTGGCGGCCGGACAATTCAAAGGGCGTGAGCTTGGCGTTCGCAAGAGAAAGTTTTGTCTTGGTGCCATCGAAGCGAGTAATCTGACGGCCGTCGAGCTGCCGAATCAGGTCGTCGGTGGAAGGGGCGATCAGGTCGATCATCTTGCCGTCCAGAGCCTCTTTGTCGGTGAAAGCCTTGGCGTCGGTGACCGCGGTTTCCGCCAGCGTTGGGTTGCGCCCGCGTTTTTCCGCATAGCTGCGCAAGAAGGCCAAGGCGTCGTTGAGAATCTTGCGCTTCATGGTCTCGTCGACTTGCAACTGCCACCCGCCGATGGCAATGACCGGCGAAGCGGCTCCAGTGTGTGTGCCGGGAGCCATGGCGGCAATATCCGCGGAGAGAAGGATGAAGAAACCGGCGGAAGCGCCGCGAGCGCCGGTGGGCGTGATGTACACGGCGACCGGGACGCGCGATGCCAGGATGTGCTTGATGATGTCCTGCATGGAGTCGCTGAGGCCGCCCGGCGTGTCCATGGTGATGAGAATCAAGGCGGCCTGGCGGCGCTCGGCCTCCGCGATGCCTTCATCGATATAGGTTGCGAGGATGGGTTCGACGACGCCGTGCAGATTCAGATCGAGGACGACGGGCATAGACGCGTGTTCGTCGGCAGAGACGGAGGGGAAAAAGGAAACGAGCGCGAGGGTGGATAGAGCGGTGAGAAAAAGATGTTTTCTCAAAAACTGAAGCCTATAGGCCGCGAATGGTTTATGCCGCGGCTGACATTCCGACCTCCGAGAGATTGGTGTAAGGCTGGCGAAAAGAGTCGGGATCATTGCGCGCCTCCGTTGGGCTTGGAGTTTTGGAGGTGCTGGAGCAATTGTTTGGCTTCCGGGTAGTTGGGCGCAAGCTGCAAGGCGCGCTGCACCTCGGTACGCGCCAGGTCGGTTTTTTTCTGCTCGAGGTAGATGCGGGCCAGAATCGTGCGAACTTGCGGGGAGTCGCGAGCAGCAAGAGACGCCTGGAGCTCCTTGACAGCGTCATCGAGTTTGCCGCGCCGATGATTGACTTCCGCCAAGCCGCGGTGCGCGGCGGCGTTGCCCGGCTCAGTGCGCAGAACACCGCGAAATTCATTTTCGGCGGAATCGAGACGGCCCGCAGCCAGCTCCTGACGTCCACGACGAATATGCGACGCTGAAGAGTCGACCGAGGTACTCACGGCAGCGGAATTCAATGCGCTTCCGGAAGCCGCAATTTCCAGGCGCAGCGCCGTAGTGTCCAACTCGGTGCGAATGCGCGCGAGGCGGAAGCTCGCATCGGGCTTCGCATCCACATGCGCGGACTGCAGCGCATTGGGGCCGAGAGCCTCCGCGGCGGATACGCGCTCTTGATCGGCCTCGGCTTTCTTTCCGGCCTTTTCCAGAGACTGCACCAGCAACGCGCGGTCTTCAGGATTATCCGGCTTGCGCTCGGAGGCTTCGCGGAAAGCGGCGGCAGCCGCGGCGAAATCGCCGGTCTGCATGGCGAGCAGGCCGAGATTAAAAGGATAGTCGTCCTCGTCGGGATCGAGATCGGTGGCGCGGCGAAGGTCGGCCTGCGCGGCGCTGGTCTTGCCCTGGCGGGCTCGCGCAACGGCTAAGTTGTTCAGAATTTCCGGAATTTCACCGCCGGAAGCACCGGCCTGCGACTCGTTCTTGGCAGCGCCACGGAGGGCAGTCTGCAGGGAGGTAAAAACTTCCTCCGCGCGCTCCGGCTGATTCATCTGTAAGCGGCAAACGCCCGTGGAGAAGAGCGCTTCGACGTAGCGATCGTGAGCGGGCGGAACGTGCGCCAGGAAGGAGAGCGCGGTGGCGCAGTCGTTGCGAATGAAATACGTTTCGGCGAGAGCGAAATAGGGATCAGGCCACGACGGCTCGAGGCGAGAAGCTTCGCGCAATTCACGGAGGCGCGGCTCGTCTTCATTGGCCAGGAGGCCGCGGATATAGTGCTCGAAAGCGTCCAGACGCAACGGACGCTGGGCTTTGGAGAACTCCGCCAGCGCGGGGCGGTACGCTTTGTCGGTTTCCGAAAGCAGGCGCCAGACAACTTTGGATTGCATCTCCATCAGCGAATCAAGTGGACCGGTTTCGCGCACGGACGGAAGGAGCGCCAGTGGATCGGTGCGAAGGATGCGTGAATCGATGGTCAAACTTTTGCCGTTGGAAGTGAAGGAACCGAACACGACGAAATCGGCGTCGAGGTCTTGGGCGACGCGCAGCATGCTGGCGCGGCTGAGCTTGGCGGAGAAAGGAAGGCCGTTGCGTTCCATTTCAGTGGTGCGTCCGGCGTGAGAATAGACCTGCTGGCCGCCCGCGGAGAGCGCCTGGATGGTGAGCTCTTCAAGGCCTTCACCAAGCCAGTCAAGACGTGGGGAAGCGCCGGCGTTTTCGAAGGGGAAAACAAGGTAGAGGCCGGATTGCGCGGAGCCATTCGTGCGGGCGGGAACCTGTTGCGCGTTGAGAGATGCAGCGGGGCAAAGCAGCGCGCAGGAAACAAGCAGAACGCGGCGCATGAAACGATCCGGGGACATGGTTCCTCCGCATTGTAACAGACGTAAGGGGCTCGTATTTACGCTTGCGGAGATTGCGACCAAAGGTCAACGTTTGAACCGCGGTCACCGACGGAAACGCGTGCCGCTGCCGGCTGACGAGACGCCCGCGCTACCGCGGTCCAGACTGCGGATTAGGGTTGCGTGGATTCAACCGGCTTGGGAGCCAGGAGATCGATGACGACAGGATCTTGCACTACGGCCGCGAAGGCGGGGTCCTTCTTCACTTCATTGAACTGCGCGTAGCCTTCTTCCTTAGCCTTGCGCAAATAGAAGACGGCGCGCTCGACGTTGCCGGCTTCCGCAAAGGACTTGGCAAGCAGGAAATAGAAGCGGCCGCGGTCTGGCACGGAACGGTCCTGCAGGATGGAGCCTGTGCGCGAAGAGCCGCGCTCGAAAAATTGCGGGTCTTTCGCCAAAGCGGTGCGGAAGGCGGCGATGGAGTCATCGTACTTGCCCTGGCTGAAATACGCGTAGCCCAGATTGCTGTACAACACGGGCAGGTCGTCACGCATCTTGATGGCTTTCTGATACGCGCGAACGGCTTTGCTGTATTTCTTGCGCTGGTACCAGATGGTGCCGATGTTGTTTTCGGCGTCGGCGTATCGCGGGTTGACCTTTACGGCGCGCTCGTAATATTTCAGCGCGGCTCCCAAAGCGGTCTGCTGGTGCAGCGCGATGCCTAGCTTGTTCAAGTAGACCGCGTTGTGAGGATTTTGCTCGCTGAGCATTCTGTATTGGTCCGTGGCCTCGCGATACTGCTTGCGAGCCATGTACAGGTCCCCCATTTCTTCGCCGCTAATCTGGCGCTCGGCGGGGTTTGCCGCCGGGTTAGAAACCTGAGACTGCGTCTGCATGGGAGGAACGAATGATTCTTTGCGGGGGTCGTCGCTGGTCTGGCCAATAGAGGGGAGGGTCAGGCTAACGAGGAGAAAACTAGCGGGCAACGCCATTCGAAGACGATTCATGGCGAGTCTCCTTTGTTATCCGGCTTAGTCTTGTCCGGCTGCGATGAATCATCCGGCTTAGGCTTGTCGGAGTCCTTCTTCTTACCTCCAAAGATACCAAAAATCTTCTGCAAGGGACTCTTTTTCTTTTCGTCTTCCTTTTCCTTGGCCTCGACGGGTACAGGTGGCTGTCCCTGGCCGGTGGCGTTTGGAGGACGATTGGGATCATAAGGAATTGGTTTTCCGTCGGCGTCCTTAGGAGGCTCCTTGGGTTGCCCGCCGCCGAACACATGGGAAAGCCAGGAACCCGTGGAACTGAAGACATTGCGGCCGCCGCCGTGAATTTCGCAATATTGCGTGGGGGCGGAACCCGCAACGTAAACCTCCTGCCGCGTGGTGGGGCAATTGGGAGTGGCCAACTGCAAGGATTCGGGGTCGATAAGGACCGACTGAACGCCTTCCGGGGCGTCGAAATCCTTCACGTCGCGATAGGTGGGTAGCGCGGTGGCGTGGTTCATGAAGTCCGCCCAGATGGGCGCTGCGGTGGAACCGCCGGGCAGGCCGAGATCGCGATTGTCGTCGAAGCCGATCCATACCACGCAAACGAGATTGGAGGTAAAGCCGGCAAACCAGCCATCGCGCGAGGTGCCAGTTTTTCCGGCGGCCGGCAGAGTGAAGCCGCGAGCGCGCACGCCGGCGCCGGTGCCGCGATTCAAGACGTCCTTAAGGACGCTGGTAACAAGATAGGCGACGCGCGGGTCCAACGCGGTGTGCGTTTGCGGGGTGACTCTCTCCAGGATCTGGCCGTCAGCGCCGATGATGTTGCGGATGAATTGCGGCTCGGCCCGCATGCCGATGTTGGCGAAGGTGGTGTAGCCGGCGGCCACGTCCACCGGCGTCATCTCGTAGGCGCCAAGCGCGACGGCGGGCGTGGCGCGGATATTGTTGCCCAGACCCATCTGCCGCGCGATTTGCACAACGCGGCCGTAGCCGATGAGCTCGGCAACCTTCACGGTGGCGACGTTCAGCGAATTGGTGAGAGCATCGCGCGCGGTGACGCGGCCCATAAATCTTTCGCCGAAATTGTTGGGAGTGTAGTCGACGCCATCGTACTCGAAAGTGGTGGGCTCATCGTCAATCGTGGTGGCGGGAGTGACGATGGGCTGCACGCCGTCGACCGCACTGTCGAACGCGGCGGCGTAGACAAAGGGCTTAAAGACAGAGCCAGGTTGGCGATGCGCGAGAGCGTGATTGAGCTGGCTCTGGCCGTAGTCGCGCCCGCCGATAACGGCCTTGATTTCCCCGGTGCGCGGGTCGAGCGCGACGAGCGCGGCTTGCGCCTGCGGGATCGGCTCTGTCGAGCCTTTCTTGGCTTGCTCTTTGCGCCAGCGGTCATATTTCTTGGCGAGAAGAATGTCGACATTCTTCATCCCCGCTTCTACTGCGGAGGCGGCGGCCCGCTGCAAAGCGGGATCGAGCGTGGTGTAAACGCGAAAATTTTCCCTGAGCAGGTCGCTCTCGGAGTACTTGTCGAGCAGGTGGTCCTTGATCATGTCGACGAAGTAAGGGGCCTCGCTGCCAGAGACGGAGGCTTTGACGATGTTGAGCGGGGCTTTTTTGGCTTCCTGGACGTCGGCCTCGTTGATGTATTTGTTCTCCAGCATTTGCGTGAGCACGCGGTCGCGCGCTTGCGCTCCGCGCTCCGGGTGACGGTCCGCGGAGGAATAATAATTTGGCGCGCGAATGATGCCGGCTAGATAGGCGCACTCCGAAAGGGTGAGCTGGCGAAGGTCCTTGCCGAAGTATGCGACGCTGGCTTGCGAAAATCCCCGGATCCCAAAGCTGCCGCGGTTGCCCAGATACACTTCATTGGCATACAGCTCGAAGAGTTGCGGCTTGGTGAAGCGCTGCTCGAGCTCGATCGTAACCATGGCTTCGGCGACCTTGCGGCGTAACGTGCGCTCGTTGCTAAGAAAGAACGTGCGCGCCACCTGCATGGTGACGGTGCTGGCGCCCTGGAAGTGGCTGCTGGTGTGGCGCAAATCAGCCCAGGCCGCGCCGGCGATGCGCACGAAATCGAAACCGCCATGCTCGAAAAAGCGCTTGTCCTCCGCGGAAAGAATGGCATGCACGAGAAGCGGCGGGAGGTCATCGTAGCGGACGGCGCGGCGCTTCTCGCGCGCGCTGTCGAAGAGATTGGTGATGAGCTCCGGCTCGATTTCAGCGTTGTCGAAGGAGTTGCCGCCCCCAAGCGGACGGATGGCGCGAATGGTTTTACCTGTGAATTGCACGTCCAGCGCATTGTTCCCAACGAAGTAAGAAAGTTTGGAGGGGCGAATGTCGACCCCGTTGCGCTGCACGGTGTATTGGCCGAGGGCGTTTTCATCGGCTTCCGGGCGATACCCTGAGCGCTGCAGATAGCCGGAGAGCTCTTCGGGGCCGATGGCCTGGCCGACGGAAATGTGCCCGGGAGCGGAGAAGATTTGCGTGGTGTTCTGCAAAACGTGGCCGGAGAGGCGGGCGTCGATCATGCGCGAATATTTTGTGTAGTAGTACGTGAAGAGGCCCGCGGCGGCCAGAAAAATCGCGAAGAACACTCCGAGAATGGTCAGACCAAGACTGGAGGTCCAAAAACCTTTCAGGATACGGATGCGCACTCTGTGGCTCCCATTGGCTGGAATTCTATTGTCTCGCAAGTGGGTACAGTAAGGAAGGCGAGTGAAGAAATCGCGGAGTTGCGAAATGGGCACACGCAGGCAAACGGGGACGGTTTCTTGACGGTGAAGGGAGCGCCCACCGGTGCAGCACGTTACAAGATCGACTTATTCTCGCTGGAAGGCGTGAAGTGTAGCTCCATTTTGTAGACCATCAGGTCCACCGGCACGGTGTAATCGACGGAAATTCTTACTACCGACGCAGAGGCGAGGACCTTGATCTCTTCCTTTTTCAGCGGTATGTCCAGGCTTTCAGCTTCTTTGAGGATGGCTTCGCGGATTTGCTCTTCCCCGTGGCGATTTACCACCGCAAAGCGCGCTTCCTCCTGCATTTTGTCGGCAAGCTGGTATTCGGCCATATAGGGAGGAATCAGTTTGTAGGCAGCGTAGAAGCCGAAAACGATAATCACCGTATAGGCAATGGCTTTGAGCCTGCCCTCCCCACGTTGGCCGCGAGCGCCGGAGCGCCGCTTGCTATCAATCTTGACCAATGGAATATCTCCACCGCTAGCCGATCACAAACAGGCTTCGTCACAGAAAAATGCTGAACGGTTCGTACTTTTTACGCTAACACCGCCGAAGAGTAGGTGTCGAGCGCGCGCCGTGCGAGATGTTCCGGGAGAGCAACAGGGCCGCGGGTCGCGCACACGCTGGAGCGCACCCCGTTACACAGGAAACGTGTCAATAGGCGCGCGCAAAGATCGCGCGCTCCGCCGCGGGCTTGCCGCAGTGGACGCAGACGCCGGGGCCACCGGATTGTTCCAACGGGATGCAGCGCATGGTGGCGCGCGTCTCTTCCTTGATTTTGGCTTCGCACTCCGGGTTCCCGCACCAAGAGGAAAAGGCGAAACCGGTCTCGACCGCCTTTTTCAAGTCGTCGTAGGTTTTCGCGTCATGCGTGTTGGATTTGCGGAATGCCAAAGCCTTGTCATGCAGCGCTTGCTGAATTTCGGCGAGCAGGCTTTCGACGGTGGCGGGCAGGCCGGCCAACGACGCGCTGATCTTCCCTTCTCTGCCAGGACGGTCGCGGCGCGCGAGGACGGCGGCTTGCTTAGCGACGTCCTTGGGTCCGAGCTCGATGCGCAGGGGAACGCCGCGCATTTCCCAGTCGTTGAACTTCCAGCCGGGGCTGGAGCCTTCGCGCTCGTCGAGCGTAACGCGAATGTCGGCCTTCGCGAGCTCCGCTTTCAGTTTTCGCGCGGTATCGAGGACCAGGGATTTTTCCTCGTCGGTCTTGTGAATAGGGACGATGACGACTTGATAGGGCGCGAGTTTTGGCGGCAGCACCAGTCCCTGATCGTCGCCGTGCACCATGATGATGGCTCCGACGACGCGCGTGGAGAGTCCCCAGGAAGTTGTCCAGCAATACTGGAGCTGGCCATTCTGGTCGAGGTAGCGAACTTCGAACGCTTGTGCAAAGTTCTGCCCCAGAAAATGCGACGTGCAGAACTGCAAAGCCTTGCAGTCCCCCATCATGGCCTCTAACGAATAGGTGGTGTCTGCGCCGGCGAACTTCTCGGCATCGGACTTCCTGCCGGGGATTACCGGAATAGCGGCGTCGTTGACCGCGAAATCGGTGTAAATGTCGACCATCTGGCGCGTTTCGGCTTCGGCTTCCTCGCGCGTGGCGTGCGCGGTGTGGCCTTCTTGCCAGAAAAATTCCAGGGTGCGGAGAAAGAGTTTCGTGCGCAGCTCCCAGCGCACGACGCTGTTCCACTGGTTCATCAGCACGGGCAGATCACGGTAGGACTGAATCCACTTCGACCACATGTGGCCGATGATAGTTTCCGAAGTGGGGCGTATGACCAGAGGCTCGGCCAGCACCTCGCCGCCACCGATGGTGACCACCGCGAGTTCCGGCGAAAATCCCTCCACGTGGTGCTTTTCCTTGTCGATGAAGCTACGCGGAATCAGCAGCGGAAAGGCGACGTTTTGATGGCCGGTAGCCTTGAACCGGCGATCCAGGGCCTGCTGAATATTTTCCCAAAGCGCCCATCCGTACGGGCGCACGATCATGCAGCCGCGCACGGGCGCGTAGTCCGCGAGTTGCGCCTTCAAGACCAGTTGGTTGTACCACTCCTGAGGCTCTTGCAGTTGCACACAACGAAATTACGGGATGCACGAACTGAAAAGCGTAGCGGAGTGCACGGAGGCGTGTCAACGCGAGCTGAGTTGGCAGCACAGCGGTGAATGACCACCAATTTGGTGCTTGGCGACTCGCGCAGACTTCCGTAGCATCCGCGTATGAGTTCCGCACTTCGCGGCCGTTCCGACATGACTGAGCGGCTGCTCTCGTGGCTGGAGCCGCGCGAAGACGAGATGGCCGCGCTGCTGGCGGAGCTGGTAAGCGTGCCCACGGAAAATCCACCCGGAAGAAATTATCGAATCTGCGCGGATCTGTTGGAGAAGAAGCTTCGGCAGGCCGGGCTGATGTGCGAGCGACACGAACTCCCCGCCTCGCCTGCCCGGGCTGACGCAAGCAACGAAACAGCCGTGAGCCTGATGGCGAGTTTCGGGAATGGAACGCGCACGCTGTATTTTCACGGGCATAACGATGTAGTGCCGGCCCAATCACCTGAACAATTTCAGCCTGTGCGCAAGGAACATTTCTTGTTTGGCCGCGGTTCTTGCGACATGAAAGGCGGCATCGTGGCCATGCTGTTTGCCGTTCGCTCGTTGAAGGAATGCGCCGTGGCGTTGAACGGGGGAATTGTACTCACGCTGGTGCCCGACGAGGAAACCGGAGGCGCGCGTGGCTCGGCGTGGCTTGCGCGCGAGGAAAAGCTCGGCCGCAACGGGATTGGGATGCTTTTGCCGGAGCCGACCAGCGGCGTGGTGTGGAATGCGAACCGCGGCGCAATCTCTTTGCGAATTAAAGTGCTGGGCAAATCTGCACACGTTGGTTTGCGGCATCGAGGCGAGAATGCGTTTGAACAAATGTTGCGCGTTGTGGAGCGACTGCAGGAGTTGAAGCGCGAAGTGGAGCAGCGGAAAACGGGGTACGCAATCGGTGCTGAGCAGAGCAGCAATTCCATCTTGATGCTGGGCGGTGAGAGCGGTGGAGGGACGAATTTCAACGTTGTGCCGGAGCAATGCTGGTTCACCGTCGACCGGCGCATCAACCCGGAAGAAGATCTCGACGCGGAAAAAGACCGGCTCACCGGAGTGCTCGAAAAGTGTCGGCGTGACGGTATTCGCCTGGAGTGGGAGATTTTGCAGGAAGGCCGAGCGGCCGCGTGCTCGGCGGAGGAGAAGCTAGGCCGTGCGCTCACGCAAAGCGTGCAGGCCGTAGTTGGCGAGGCACCGCGATTTGAGATGTGTCCCGGTTTGCTGGAGATTCGCTTTTACAGCGCGCTGGGAATTCCAGCCTACGCGTATGGACCCGGGTTGCTCGCGGTTGCACACGGGCCGCAGGAATACGTCGATTTGCGCAAGGTGCGCGATTGCGCCGCGATTTACGCGCTCACAGCAATCGAGATGTTGAACGCGTGAATACTTCGAGTCGTCTATGGCAGGCCAAAGCTGAATAACGCGGAGCCGGCGGCTACCGCGACATACTCTTTTCCGTCGATGGCGTAAGCCATCGGCGACGAGTACACCGACGCGCCGGCTTGGAAGTGCCACAGCGCTTTGCCGCTCGCGGCGTCCAGCGCGATAAAGTTTCCCTCCGCGTCGCCGGTGAAGACCAGGCCGCCCGCGGTCGAGAGCACTCCGGACCATGTGGGCGACGGATGCTTCCATTCCCATTTGATTTTTCCGGTGTCGGGATCGATCGCGCGGAGCGCGCCCCAAAACGGCTCGGCATCATCGTTGGGAAAATACGCGCTGCCGTAATACGCGTGGCCTGCCTGGTAAGGCTGCGCCGCGGTGCTGAAAATGTCGCACTGTTCGCGCGCGGTCACGTAGAACAATCCGGTTTGCGGGTCGAAGGTGGGCGACATCCAGTTTGTCGCGCCAGCGGCGCCGGGGCAGACGCGGCTACCCTCCGGAGTGGGGCTCGCTTCCTTGTTGCCGACCGGGCGCCCCTCCGCGTCCTTGCTGCTGCTCCAGGTAACTTTGGCAAACGTGCTCGAGAAGAGTAACTTGCCGTGGCTGCGGTCGATCACGTAGAAGAAGCCGTTGCGGTCGGCCTGAATCAGCAGGTGCTTGCCGTCGCGCTCCAGCAATACCGGCACTTGCGTGGCGTCGTAATCGTGCTCGTCGTGCTTGGTAAACTGGAAATACCATTTCAGCTTGCCAGTGTCCACGTCCAGGGCCAGGAGTGAATTGCTGTAGAGGTTGTCGCCCGCGCGCCCCTCGCCGCGATTGGAAGGCGACGGATTGCCGGTCGTCCAGAACGTCGTGTTGGTTGCCGGATCGTACGAGCCGGTGATCCACGCAGGAGCGCCGCCAGTTTTCCAGGACTCGCCTTCCCAGCTTTCGTGACCAGGTTCGCTCGGACCGGGAATGGTGTAGAAACGCCATTTGCGCTCGCCGGTATTTGCGTCGTACGCGTCGATGAATCCGCGAATGCCATACTCACCGCCGCTGACCCCGGCGATGACCAGATTTTTCACGGCCAGCGGCGCCAGCGTGATGCTGTAGCCCTTGGTGTAATCGAAAGCGTTCACATCCCACACGACGTTGCCGGTCTTGCCATCGAGCGCGATTACGTGCGAATCCAGTGTGCCCAGGAAGACTTTATCGCCGAGAATGGCCAGACCGCGATTGATGCGCCCGCAGCACGGCCGAATGTCGGCTGGCAGCGCGCGCTGGTATTGCCAGATGGGCCTGCCGGTGCGCGCGTCCAAAGCGAAAGCGCGGTCGTCTTGGCCCGTGCCATACAGCACGCCGTCGACCACCAGGGGCGTGGCTTCAAATTTTCCGCCGGCCATGGTCTGGTACGCCCACTTCGGCACCAGCGCATGCGCGTTGGCCGTATTGATCTGGTCGAGCGTGCTAAACCGGCGACCCGCGTAGTCGCCCGAATAGGTCAGCCAATTCTGCGGCTCCTTCGCGGAATCGAGCAGGCGTTGGGGCGTCACCTGCGCCTGGGCAATTCCACTGAACAAACCGCAAATTACCATTGTTGCCGTCGCGCAAATCGTATGCCTCATCACTAGCCTCGCACCGCCGTCTTGATGAACAAGGATTCTAAGCACCCTCTAGACGCCCTCAACCAACACTATGTTGGTTTTCGCCGCTTTGAGCATTGCAGCCTTCATTTCTCCATATTCTTCGCATCCGTACCAACGTTTTGCCTGCTCCATATTTGGAAATTCCAGCACGACCACTCGCGCGGGCTGCCAGTCTCCTTCCATCACTTCGAATTGGCCTCCGCGCACGATGTAGCGCCCGCCATACTTTGTCAGCGTCCCAGGCACGCGCTCCAGGTATTCCCGCATTCCTGCAGGGTTGTGAACATCCACATCGACGATAAAGTAGGCTGGCATCTTTACCCCCAATTCAGCGCTCACAACTCACTTGCTGCCTCCCAGGCTCAGTAGATAGGCAACAATGTCCTGCAAATCTTTCTCCGGCACCATTTTCTCGTCGTACTTCGGCATCAACGACTCGCGGCTCTTGTCGAAGGATCGCAGCTTGTCTTTCTCGAAAAGGTGAAGCTGCTCGCGCATATCGAGCATTTGCAGCGTGAAGTTGTCCTCGTTCAGGACCACGCCCTGGAATTTCTGGCCGCGATCGTCGACCACCGTCACGGTCTCGTACTCCTGCGAGAACTCCTTCATGGCTTCCGAAATTCCCTGCGCCAGGCGCCGGCTGGGATTGCGCACGGAATCGACAATGTATTCAATCGACCGGGCAGAGCCCGTGGCCGTCAGGTCCGGACCGAGACGGCCGCCTTTGCCTTCAATCATGTGGCACGTGGCGCACGCCGCTGAGCCGGTGAAAAGTTCTTTGCCGTGCGCGGCATTTCCCGTCGGCGGGCCTGAAGTTTTCACTTGCACGCTGCGAATGTAGGAAATCACCTGCCAGATTTCCTCTTCGGTCATGCCGACGCCTTGCTGCGTCGCGCCATTCTGAGGCATGGCCGTGCCAGGAACTCCTTCGTTGATCGTACGAAACAAATCCGCGTCGGCATTTCCGTGCTTCTTCCGCGCGCGCGTCAGGTCCGGACCGCGTCCGCCGCCGCGGGCGCCCAGCCCGTGGCAAAACGCGCAGTTGGCGCGAAATTCAAATTCCCCCAGCTTCGCGGCGTTGGAATCATTGGCCAGCGGATTTTTGTCCTGCGCGCGTACGGAGTTCGCAACAGCAAGAAAATGCGCCGCCGCAAGGATAGCGAGAACTCCCATATACCGTCCGGGCGCACGTGAGAAAGCAATCCCCATACTTCCTCCTGCATCGAAGCACGCCAAAAATTTGTCCGCACTATACCACCGCAAGGCGCAAAATCGCTCCGCGCCCTTTAATAAAGTTGGTACTCACTCAGTTCTTTGCAGGAGGCACGGCGGGCAGGAGCTTAGTCTTGCGTTCCGACAGGTTTTCTCGCCTCATCATATCGGTGTACTCGGCAATTTCGTCATCGATCTTCTTGATTTCCAAAGCAAGCTCAAGATCATGCGGATTTCGCGAATATTTCTTGAACAGCGAGTTCCTCTTGTCGCTCAAGTCTCCGCGTTTTTTCTTCCAAAGATCCTTGCCTGCCAACGTGGGGTTGCCCATGCAACCAGTGTGGACGCGTTTTGGCATTATTGATACAGATTAGTGTCGCTTGGTGCCCGCCCCGTCATTCGGGTTAGGGCGCCTCGGGCCTCGCTTTCGAGTCCGCCTCCCGATTCTGTACTGCCGCATGCGAAGAGTTTGACATGGGCCTGTCGCTGGCCTAGTATCCGCGGCAATACCGCAAGGCATGGCGAGGAATGGTGCATGAGCGATTGGGTGCACATACAGGCGGATTCCGGGGAACAGTTGATGCAGTTGCATCACTTTTCGATTGTGAAGGAGCAGCCCAGCGGTAACGTGACATTTGCGATCACCGTGAAGGAGTTTGCCGTGCCGCCTCCCGGGCAGCACCTGAGATTTTATGCGGAGGCCGACAAGGCCGTGAACCAGAAGACCGCTTCGTTTGTTCCGTGCGGATGGGGGCCTTCGATTTTTTCGGCCCTAGGAGATTGCGTGCGGCTGATCCGGCAGTTTCCGTACGAAGGCGAGGAGCGTGCGGCGCCGTGATCCTGCATTTCACAAGACGAACACTGCAGCCAGGTGTGGCCGTGCTCGCGATGCAGGGCAGCATACATTGTGGGCCGGAATGCGCGCGGCTGGAGCGCGAGGTGGAAGGGATGATCGCGGCTGGCGAAACGCGGGTGATTTTTGATATGGCCGGCGTCACCCATGCCGACAGCGCGGCGATTGGCTCGATCGTAAGGTGCTTGACGAAGCTGAAAAGTGCAGGTGGGGCGCTGCGTATCGCTGCGGTACAGCCGATGATTGACTATAGCGTGAAATTGACGCGGGTGAATAAGCTGATCGAGATATTCCCCACCGTGGAGCTAGCCGCGAAGGGATTTTCCGCGCCGGAGACAAGTGCAGGTCAGCAGGCCTGACATATCGAAAACTGCAACAGGGCGATGCACAGTAAAGTAGCTCCCTTCACCGTCCGATCCCCGGACGTTCCGGTTCGTCGCTTGCATCCGCGATCTCTAGATGTTCCGCATTTTCATTTGGACAGGAACAGACGAGGCCAACTACTTTAGGCACGAAGCAGGAGAACCGATGCTAACGGACAACTACGCAAATGTAAACGGCATTCGCCTGCACTACGTCACCTCCGGAACAGGTCCGCTCATCCTGTTTCTACACGGTTTCCCGGAGTTCTGGTATGCCTGGAAGAATCAACTGACCGACTTCGGCCGCGATCATCAAGCCGTCGCGCTCGACATGCGCGGCTTCAATCTCTCCGACAAGCCCACTGACGTCGCTCAGTATCGCCTCAATGTCTTAGTCGAGGACATTCGCGCCTTCGCCGCTCATCTTTCTCCCGCCAAGAAGTTTGTTCTCGTGGGTCACGACTGGGGTGGCTTTGTAGCCTGGGCCTTCGCCATTGCTCACGCGGAAGCACTCGAGAAATTGGTGATCATCAACGCCCCGCATCCCGCCGTTTTCGCGCGCCTCTTGACTTCCGATCCCGCCCAGCAAAAGGCCAGCGAGTACATGGAAATATTCCGCAGCGCTCAAGCCGAACAGATTCTCTCGGCCAACAATTTTGACATTCTGGCCAACAAGGTCATGGTCTTCGGCTCGAAAAACGGCCTGCTGCCCGAAGACAAGCCCGAATACGCAAAAGCCTGGTCGCAGCCCGGCGCGCTCACCGGCGGTCTCAACTACTATCGCGCCAATCGAGTCAGCGCGCCGCCGCTGGCCGATCCCGCGAATGCATCATCCTTCGCGGTCAACGTTCCCACCCTGGTCATCTGGGGCGAAAAGGATCCCGCCTTGGTCCCACAAAACCTCGATGGCCTCGGTGAGTTCGTTCCGCAATTAACCATCAAACGCATTCCCGAAGCCTCTCACTGGCTCGTCCACAGACAATCTGCCGAGGTAACCGCTTACATCCGCGAGTTCCTCCAAACAGTGCAGCGAGGCAAAGCTAAGGCATAGGCTTAGGGATCAAAGCTTGCTTAGGCAGAGATTTTTGCACACCCGTGCACAGATTTTCACAACTTTGGCGTGAGATTTCGATTGACGACAATAACGAGAAAAACTATCCTCACGCCAGATTGAACCGGAAGCGTAAAAGCTTTGCGGCTCAGTTCATAGAGGGCGCAAAAAGCCTAACGGTGGATGCGCCCTCATTTTTTTGCCGTGACGGGCCTTCTCTCGTGCAACCGCAAATCAGTTATGTCGCCGCGGCAGTGGATAGCCACCAACCTTTGCCAGCGCACCAACAGCTCTCATCAGGCGTCGTGTTACGCCGTAACGACCGCACGTTTCTCGAATCACCCCGCGCAAATGCTTTGGCGAGCTTCGCCGCAGTCTCCTCGTCACGAGCCCCGATGCACGGGATGAACATCGCTGGACACACGAACCGCGCCTCGTAACGATCGTTCGACGCGCGCGTTATCAGCAGCATGCCTCCCGCGCCCGGCATGCCACCCGGACCATCCGCCGGCGTCAAAGGGAAGAGCAATCGGCCAGTCAGCCGCAATGCATCGACCCAGATATCCAGCGGAGCGGTGGCTCCGGCGTTGACGTAGATCGCATCGCATTCCGGCAGTGTTCCTTCCGTGCCCGAACGGTGATGTGCGGCAACATTGGGCAAATTAGCCAGGTTGCGCGCAGCTTCCTGCGCAAGGTCCTGCTCGATCTCATACGCGGCAACCGAACCTGTCGGTCCCGTAAGCTTTGCCAGCAGGGCCGTGTAATAGCCCGTCCCGGCGCCAATGTGGATTGTCGTCTCCCCCTCCCTCACGTTCAGCGCCGCAAGACAAATAGCGTGCAGAGCCGGCTGCCCATTGTTGATTTTGCGCTCCGGCGCAAGCCCCACCACCACGTCCTGGCACAAGAAAGCCGGATCGGCCGACGGTGTCTCAATGTACCCGCCGCCGGTAAATATCTTCCATGGCCCCGGCCCCACGAAGCGCTCCCGAGGCACAGACGCAAAGGCATTCCTAAGCCGGCCGTCCTCCTTCGCAGCCCGTGCGTTAGCAGTAACCAAGTCCGCAAAAAACGCTCGATGACTCTCCAACCGGTCCACGCCTCGCCCTCCCCCGCCGCGCCAAAGTCTATCCTAGGCGACACATCGATCCCTCTAACAGCGGCGGCTCGCTCCCCTGTGCCAATTCGCCTAATTCCAGTCATCAAGATGAAACCCATCACTCCCCTTACATTTCTTGCGAAATGTGCACTATCGCACAGTATTGACGCTCACAAAGCTTGATACTGGGGTCGCGAAGTTTTTAGAAGGAGACTCATGTTCAAGATCTCGAGTATCACGCTTTCAGTCGTTATGGCGCTAGGCGCATCGGCGCAAGCGCAGGCCCAAACGCAAGTGCCGGCGGATTCCGGCAATCCAACACCGACGTACCGAATCAACGTAGTCAGCCGTACAACCCGCGCGGTGAGCTATAGCAGTGGGGCCACAAAGATCAATTTCCAAGGGACCGAGTTGATGCCTGGCGCGGCAGGCGAGGCCAAAGTCGAGAGCAAGCGCGGGACGCTGGCAATCGAAGCCGAATTTTCCGGACTAAACAGGCCCACCAGTTTTGGCAACGAGTATCTGACCTATGTCCTGTGGGCCATTTCGCCGGAAGGCCGGCCCGTGAACATCGGCGAAGTTTTGGTGGGCGATAACCACCGCAGCAAGCTGGACGTCACCACGGACCTGCAGGCTTTCGCGCTGATCGTCACTGCGGAGCCTTATTATGCCGTGCGCCGTCCCAGCAACCTCGTGGTCCTCGAGAACGCTATTCGCCCGGACACCGTCGGCGCTACCGAGGCCGTGGACGCCAAGTATGAATTGATCGATCGCGGCGGCTACATTCCCACCGGCTATAAATTCGACCCGGTTATTCTGAACGCCAAATTGCCGCTCGAATTCTTTGAAGCGCGCAATGCCGTCCGCATAGCGCAATCTGCCGGCGCCGAAAGATACGCCGCAGCAAGCTACCAAAAGGCCGTTGGCCAGATGAACGAGGCCGATGCCGTCGCCACCACCAAGCATGAAAACAAGAAGTCGCTTGTCGCCTTGTCCCGCGAAGTCGTGCAGACCGCGGAAGACGCTCGTGAAATCGCCGTGAAGCATATCGACGAAGAACGCGCCGAGTCCGAACGCGCCGCGGGTGCCGGACGTGAAGCTAACGCCAAGGCTCGTGCCAGCGAGGAATCGCAGCGCCGGGTCAACGCCGAAGCCGTTACCGCTGACGCCGTTCGCCAGCGTGATGACGCAGACCGCAAGAACCTCGATGCGCAAGCCGCCGCCCGACAGGCTGCTGGTGCCCAAGCCGATGCGGAAAGACAGCAACATGCCGCGGAAGCGGATTCCGACCGGAATCGCGCCGCCGCAGCCTCCTCCGATGCGCAGCTTCAACAAGCCGTTCGCGACCGCGAAGAGCTTCGTGCGCGTCTCCTCCAGCAATTCAGCTTGATCCTGGAAACTCGCGACACCGCTCGCGGCCTGGTCGTCAATATGTCGGACGTGCTCTTTGACTCCGGCAAGTTCACGCTCCGTCCGCTGGCACGCGAGAAGCTGGCCAAAATATCCGGCATCGTGCTGGCTTATCCGTCGCTCAAGCTGGCCGTCGAAGGCAACACCGATAGCGTTGGCACCGAAGCTTTCAATCAGCAGCTCTCCGAGCACCGCGCCGAAGGCGTCCGCAGCTTTCTAACCCAGCAAGGCGTCCCGGAATCTTCGACCACCGCTACGGGCTTCGGTAAGACTCGGCCCATCGCGTCCAACGATACCTCCGAAGGCCGTCAGCAAAATCGTCGCGTCGAGTTGGTCGTCTCGGGTGAAGTGATCGGCACCAGGATCGTTTCCCTCAGCCTGCAACCTGTCGCGGCAATCACACCTCAGTAAGCAAACCGCAAATGAGAGAGCCGGCTCCCTTCGGGAACCGGCTCTTTTCTTTGCTATACGCTCGTACCTGCGGGCAGAGTCAGCCAAGTCACCTCTCGGCTTAATCGTGGTCTGGATGACTGTGCCGCCAATTCCAATAGTGCCTCTGCGCTCGGTAATGTTGCCGGTGGTACTCAACATAAGTCCGGTGCCGTTCTACCAGATAACGCCGGTATGCGCGATCTTCGTGGTCATCCCAGTCATGGTAATCACGGTGGTCCCGATCGTAGACTCGCACCTGCACTTGCGGTCTGGGGCCGGCCATGATTGCGGTTGGCGCAGCAATGGCCGCAGCCAAGAGTAGTGAACTGATGTAGCGATTTATACGTTGCATGAAGCAATCCTCCAAGCCCGAGATGCCCTACGTGCAGAACCCCGGTTGCCATTACTGTGTGCCCCTTGCGTCGCGATATCTGTTCCGTACCGCACATGTTTGAAAACAATTCGCAATTAGCGCAGTGCCCAGATTTGGCCTTTACGTCTGGGCCTGGAAGCTTCGCCCACGGAGTGGCAACTTCAAGACACTGTGGAAGGAAGGTCGGGCCGGTGCCGGCTCCAAAAAAGCTCGGAGGCGCCATAAACGTCGCGCCTCCGAGCAGCCTTGGGGTTAGTTGCTGTTTTACGAGTCCTTGTCGTCAGTGGTCTTAGTCGTCGTCACGATGGTCTTTGTCCTTGTCATGACGGTCTTTGTCTTTGTCATGATGGTCTTTGGTCCTTGTCATGATGGTCTTTGTCCTTGTCATGATGGTCTTTCTCTTTGTCACGATCATCGTCGTCGTTGCGATCATCGTCGTCATTCTTGCAGCCTGCTCCGCCCTGAGCCGCGAGGGCGCAGGTTCCGTGGAGGTTGGGGCGAGTCAGGGTCACGGCGCCCTTCGCCAAGACACGTCCGATTAAGGTTCCGTCGGTACTAGTGAAGCTCCCGGTCGGCCCACCTGCGAGAATGTTTCCCTGGAACGTCGAACCGGTAAACGTGCTATCGGCGCCGACGAGCCAATACACGTTACAGGGTTGACCGCCGTTGGCCATGACCACATGGAACCCAGTGCCGGTGAGGCCGTGGTCGATTTTGAAAACCCAGACCGCATTGGCATTGCCACCGGCGTCGAGCGTCAAGGTGATGGTGGTGAACGTTAGCCCCGCAGCCGAGGTGTTGCAATACACACCCGGCAAGAGCGTGAATGAAGTTGGCGGGGCATCGGCCAGGGAACCGGTGCAAATGCTGTTCGCGACAAGCGCATTCTGATACGCGGTGTTGAGGGCAATCAGAGCCTTGCTGGCGGCCAGGTCGCCCTGGTGAACTGTTCCCACAACCAAGCAGCCGGTAGAATTTGTGAAAAGGCCGGGGGAGACGCCTACGTCTCCGCTGATCACGCCGGGGGCAGTACAGGTCACATTCGAGCTACCCAGGACCGCGAAGGTTGCCGCCGTGCCCAGTGATGGCGCCGTCTGCGCCCGGGCCAGGCTGCCCATACTCAACACGCAAATAACTAACAAAAGTCTTTTCATATCAAAGCTCCTTGGCTTGATTTCCCTTCATCGTCGCTGACAGCGCGGGACTAGCACTGTCGAGTCGACCTCGAGCTCCAAAGCGGCGTGCATGCTAACAAGATTTGCACGCTGGTATCTGTCCCCTTCAAGACACCCTCGAAAGAAACTGGCAGCAGGTTCGTCTGGCTGTTCCTTCCGAGTCGAGACGAGCACCAGTAATACGGGTACCTCTTCACGGCGGCGTGCCTGTGCCCGTGCTATAGGTCGGCTTTCGCAGAAACCGCGTCGGGGGAGATGCCGCTACGCGCCGTGAGTTGGTATGGGTTGGACGCCAGTGGCCCACGTGTTATGCGATTGAAGAAGAAGTTAAACCTTCCACAACGGTTCGGATCTTAGCCGGATAGCACAGAAGTCGTTTCTGCGTCTGCATCTCGAAAGCAGAAAATCCGGAGGCTTTGCGATCTGGAGTCGAACCTTACTTAACTGCCTGTGATTAAGTATGTGGAAATCTTAACGGTTGTGCTTGACAACATTAGTTAATTCCAATAGTCTGGTTGCGTACCAACAGAGGCAGAACGGCAATCTGAGTTGACATGAGTTATCTGAAATTGCCTTCAGGACAGCTCTAAACGTTTCAATGGAGGCTTAAATGAGAACTATGAATCGCTTTGAACAACCTTTCCGCGGGGCTTCGACCCTGCAGGAACAGATCAATCGCGTGTTTGGCGATGCGGTGGGACGTACCGGCGAGGAGTCGAATTTGACCCCTTGGGCCCCGGCCGTCGACATCTACGAAACCGAGAATGAACTGGTCGTTAAGGCCGACCTGCCGGACGTCAATCCCCAGGACCTGGACATCCGTGTGGAGAACAACATCCTCACCATTCGCGGCGAACGCAAGTTTGAGACCAAGGTGAGCGAGGACAACTATCTGCGCGTCGAACGCGCCTATGGCTCGTTCAGCCGCAGCTTCTCGCTGGCCAACTCCGTGAAAACGGACGCCATCAAGGCCGATTATCAGAATGGTGTGCTGACCCTGAGCATTCCGAAGCGCGAAGAAGCGAAGCCGAAGCAGATCAAAGTGAATGTGGGAACGCATGCAGTGGCAGCTGCGGGAACGCATGCAATGGCGGCGGCGGCTGGCCGCTAAAAGGGAACCATACCGAAGACGAAGAGCAGCAAGGGGCTGGCGATATCGCCGGCCCCTTCTTGCGTCCTGCTCCTTGTTCTTCGCTTCACACAGTATTCAGGGCCTTCGCTCCGGCATGCTAGAATAAGCAGCATTCGCCCTAGCACTTGAATCACACATTGCGATGATATCAACAGCGCCCAATCCTAGTCTAACCCCGCGCGAGGTGCTTGCCGCTTGGCGCAGAATCCTGAGCGGCCGCATCCCCATGCTGTCCATTGAGATCACCCGCGAATGCCCGCTCAGTTGTCCCGGTTGCTACGCCTACGGCGAAACGCATTTGGGCGGCGAAGTCACCCTGCGCGACCTGCATGACTTGCGCGGTGACGCCCTGGTCGAAGGTGTTTTGGGACTCGTGCGCAAGCATGAGCCCCTCCATGTTTCCTTGGTCGGCGGCGAGCCTTTGATTCGGCATCGCGAACTCAGCCGCATTCTCCCTGCACTCAGCGAGCTGGGCGTTTTCACGATGGTGGTTACCAGTGCTGTGATTCCTATCCCGTTGGAGTGGATGAAGATCCCCCGCTTGCGCGTGGCCGTCTCGGTGGACGGGCTGCCGGAGCATCACGACATCCGCCGCAAGCCCGCAACCTACGAGCGCATCCTCCAAAACATAGAAGGCCGCGAGGTCAACGTCCACTGGGTCGTTACGCGCCCCATGCTTGAGCGGCCCGACTACCTGCAAGAGTATGTGTCCTTCTGGAGCGCGCGGCCCGAGGTCGACCACATCTGGGTGAGCGTGTACACTCCTCAGCTTGGCGAACAAAGTTTGGAAATGCTGACTTCCGAGGATCGCGAAGTCCTGGCGCGGCGCTTGCCCTCCTTACATCAGCAATATCCGAAGCTCTTGATTACTGAGGGGATGGCCCAAGCTATCCTGCATCCTCCAAAAAATCCCGATGATTGCCTTTTCTCCAAAATGTCCGCCAACTATTCGGCTGATCTGCAAAGCCGCGTGGAGCCTTGCGTTTTTGGCGGCACGCCAGACTGCTCGCAGTGCGGCTGTGCAATCAGTAGCGCTTTACACTGGATTAGAACGATCAAGGTGGCCGGTCCTATGAAGGTCGATCATTTCGTCAGGGGGTCGATCGGTGTTGGCTCGCTAATGAACCGCCTCCGCTCGCACTCGATCCGGCCTTCGCGCTGGCGTTCCGGCGCGGCGAAGCCAAAGCCACCCGCCGATCTCGTACAAATCCAGCCCTGAGGCCGGTCCCACCTCTGCTCCGTAAAGCGCATCTAACGCTTACAGCCTATGCACAATTTTTCTCGCCGGGAACTGCTGAAACTCGGTGCGGCAACAGCCGCGGCAGAACTAGCGTCTTTCAGTTTGCACGGATGCGGCCGTGGTTCTGTCACTTCTCCGCCGGTTCCTTCCGCTTGCTCCAAATTAACCGACATCGAGCACGTGGTGATCCTCATTCAAGAAAACCGCTCTTTCGATCACTACTTTGGAAGCTACCGCGGCGTCCGTGGATTTTCCGATCAAAGCATGGCATTCCGGCAGCCCGACCCAGCGAACACCACGAATTCCCCTGTGGGGACACTCTTGCCATTCCACCTGGACACCTCCACCACGAATGCCGCCTGCACCCACGACATCAACCACGACTGGGTGCCGCAGCATCAAAGCTGGGACAACAGAGCAATGGATGGTTTTGTTACCTCGCGTCTTCCGCTCAATCCCAATGACGCCGTATTAACCATGGGCTACTACACGCGTGCTGACATTCCCTACTCCTACGCTCTCGCCGATGCTTTCACCATTTGCGACAACTATTTTTGCTCGGTGATGGGTCCGACCGACCCGAACCGCCTCTATACCATGGCGGCCTCCCTCGACCCCGGCGGCACCAACGGCGGACCGATCTTGCAGACCATCATTACAAATCGCACAGCGTTTTACGGCCGTCTCACCTACACCACCATGCCCGAGCAGCTTCAGGCTCGCGGAATTTCCTGGAAGGTATACTCATCGCCGGATGAGACGGTTCTGGGCGGCATTCTCTCCGACAATGTTCTTTCCTACTTCAAAAATTTTCAGGACCCGGCCTCGGTCCTCCATCAGAATGCCTTCGGACCTCAGTTTCCCGCGGACTTCCTGGCCGACGTGGTGTCGGGCAATTTGCCGCAAGTCTCCTGGTTGGTGGGATCGGTCGTAACTTCGGACCATCCGCCTTCGCCTTCCATTCTTGGTGAGAACACTCTTTCGCTCATCATCAATGCTCTAACGGCGAACCCCGCACTGTGGGCAAAAACGCTTTTGTTGGTCACCTACGATGAAAATGGCGGATTTTTTGATCACGTCGCTCCGGTGACCGCGCCTCCCGGCACGCCCGGCGAATTTGTCACCGCGCCCGCGGTCCCGGACCCTACCGTAATCGGCAGTCCCGCGATAACCGGCCCCATCGGATTGGGTTTTCGCGTCCCCACGCTGATCGTCTCGCCCTTCAGTCGCGGCGGCTTCGTGTCCTCGGACCTTTTCGATCACACTTCCGTGTTGCGATTCCTGGAGACTCGCTTCGGCGCGGAAGTGCCCAATTTGAGCGCCTGGCGTCGCGCGGCGGTCGGGGACCTAACCAGCGCGCTCAATTTCAAGAAACCTGACCAGTCGATCCCGAATCTGCCCTCTACACTTTCCGCCATTCCCCAGGTGATCCAGCAATGCGTCGCGAGCCTGGCCGGAACCACACCCTACACCGTGCCAACCACCCAGACCCTTCCGATCCAGGAAACCGGAGCCGCTACGCGCCCCAGCGGTCTCTGCTAGTCAGCAACAAGACGAGGAACTCCGTCACTTCCCGTAAACCAACACGTGAAACGTTCCTTGAATCGCCGGGCGCGGCGGGTGCGGCCGCTCCGCGGTCGGCGCCGGTGCTGGACCAAAGTCCGCCGTGTCCAGGAACAGGTTGTGCGTCTTGGTGTCGAGGCCCATGGTTTTGGCGCCGTATTCGCTCTTGATGGTTTCCGCTTCGCTGAATTTGTCGGGGGAGTCTTCGTGGAATATGTGCACCATGCCCTCGCGCGTGGAAACAAAGAGCAGTCCGGTTGCGGGCTCGTAGGCGGCGGCATCTACGCCGGCCGAAATGGGGAATGACTGGAGTACTTTTCCGCTGTCGGAGTCGAGCACAACAAGCATCTGCGGATTGCGTCCGGCGCTGAAGAGTCGATGGTGCGGAACGTCCATGGCGAGCGCTGTCGGCGCTCCGGCGGGAGCGAGCGGCCAGCGCGATTTGATCTTTAGCGTGCGGGAATCAATGGCCACAAGTTCGCTCTTGTCTTCCAGATTGACGTAAACGGTTCCGTTGCCATCAGCCACGGCAAACTCCGGGCCGCCGCCAAGATCGATGGTCCCCACCACGCTGCCGCTCTTCGCGTCAATCACCGTGGAACTGTGCGGATCGCCATTCATCACGAAGACGCGCTTCGAGAAAGGATCGTAAGCGATGCTGTCGGCGTCCTTGTGGCTTTCGCTTCGCCGGTCACCTTGAGGTTCTGCAGATCAAAAATGATCACCTTGCCCTGCGCGCCGTCAGTGATGAAGCCGCGCCCAAACTCGCTAGCCAACGCGACCCCGTGATCTTGCTTCAAACCGGTGATGTTGGTGATTAGGGCGCCAGTGTCGGCGTCGATGACCTTGATCTCCGTGCCATGCGAAAGGTACACGCGGCGCGCGGCGGAATCGACCGTAATGTAGTCGAAATACTCGCGAGTGCTCCCCTCCGCCGCGCCGAAGCTATATTTCTTCAGCAGGTGATAGCCGGGCGCAGCCGCCATCAGCCAGAAAGCACCCAACGCGATCACGAGCACGCAACTTGCAGCACGCCCAACACTATAAGACTTCATGCGAACCCTCCCTTGCGACTGGAGGCAGTCCAGTTCGATACGTTGGCTCCTCGTCGCCGAAGGAAACTATCGCGCCGAGTCTAAACAGAACATAAACGCACGCTTCGCGGACATAGCGGCGGCCTTCCGGCCGGCGTCCGTGTAGCGGCGAGTTCACCTCGCCATTTTTGTTTCCCTTCGCAGCTCCGACCTTCAGGCTGGCGTTGCAGGGTACGACTCTTCGTCCAAGGTAAGCCGTGAGTGTTATTGACTTACTCTCCACACAACCGTATACTTTCCCTGTCCTTTCCCCCAAGAGGTTGCGTATGAAAACCGAAGTTTCCACGGTCACCACCAAAGGCCAGCTCGTCATTCCCTCCAAGCTGCGTCGCAAATACGCCATCCGCAAAGGCACGCAAGTCGCCTTCGTCGAAGAGGAAAACCGCCTCGTTCTCCAGCCCCTCACGCCGGATTCATTCGCAGCCTGCGCGGCTCTCTCAAACGCGACCCTTCCGCCCTGAAAATCCTGCAGGCAGAGCGCAAGCGCGACCGCGAACTATGAAACGAATCGTTCTCGACGCTACTGCCGTCATGACCTTTTTCGAGGATCGGCCCGGCGCGGCCAAGGTCGAAGACCTCCTTGCCCGCGCCACCGAAGGCAAATGCGAGCTGCGCGTAGTCAATTGGGGCGAAGCGTACTATTCCGTGTGTCGCGCCAAAGGTCCCGGCGTGGCGCGCAAGGTCCTCGCCGAAATCGCTCAGTTGCCCATTGATCTGGTGGACGCCGGCTACGAACTCACCAAACTCGCCGCCGAGCTGCACGCCGATCACAAACTCCCCTACGCCGACTGCTTCGCCGCCGCCCTTGCCGCCAATCGCAAAGCCTCCCTCGCCACCAGCGACGCCGACTTCGCCAAACTCGAACGCCGCCTCACCCTCCTCTGGACCCGCTGACCTCACCCCAGCCCCCATTCTTTCGGATCTGTTGCAAGGAAAGAACTTGCAGGAGGGTGATTTTGGATCATTCGCAAAGACAGAAGTTAGAGGCTCGGCGTTCGAGGTTGGACAAAGGGGAGGAAGCACCCCCACACCCCCTAGGGTTTCGTATGGATGTGAAACGAAAGGGGTTGTGGAAGAAGGAGTTGTAAGAGTATGAAAACAAAGGGGCGAGAAAACAACGGCAAACGATAACGCCGAGGCACAGAGCGCACCGAGGTGTCGCAGAGGTACCCCCACCCGGGTGTTTTGGGAAAAGAGGCTGCAAGCCATTGAAAACAAAGGACAGGAGTCGGAAAAAGGGGACACCCTTCGCAGCTCAGGGTAAAAAGAGGCTGCAATCGCTTGAAAGGTCGAGGGTTAGGTTCGGACGAGCGGGCGTCATGTGCGGCAAAGGATGGGATGCGTACCTGGTTGCGAAAATACACACGGGGTTGCGGAAGAAAGAAGGGACGAAACGGGGACACTGTCAGCAACCTTAATGCCGAGATTACCGCATCCGTTACTGTTTGTCAAGTGAGAACTTAAAGGCTGTGAATTGAATGGGTTGCGGGCGAGTGCGGAGCTGGTTCTCAAGAAAGTAACAAAAAGAAACAAATGCATCACGCTTTCGCGAACGCAAGGGTACCCGCCTGGGCTCTCCGCAACCACCAAGATCTTGTGTCCTCGTGATAGTGTCTTCGTTCAAAAGGAGGCCGAGAATGCGTTTACTGTCAGGTCCAGGCTCCATAGTGCGTGCAGCGATGGTGCGTGCAGCGACGATTCTGGTCGTCGCTTCGCTGGTTTCCACATGTGTATGTCTGGCGGATTCCCACGCAGACCTGCTCCGTGCGCACGAAGCGTTCCACAACGCATTGCGCGATGCAGACTCCCCCGCGCTTCTGCGCCTCCTCGATGACCACTTCACGTGGACACACACCGACAGCCAAGTGCAAAGTAAGTCCGACGTAGTCGGGACCATTCGCGACGGCAAACTGCGCTACGCCGAGTTGAGGACGGATCAGGAAACTTTTAACGAGTACGCCAAAGCCGCGGTGGTCACCGGCCATTCCACGCGACGCTACGCCGACGCGGCAAAGCCGTTCGAGCTGCGCTACACGCTGACCTTCGTGAAGAGCGGCCGCGACTGGAAAGTCGCCGCCTATCACACCACCATCTTCACCCCGGGAGCCGGACAGCCGCTGCAGGTTCGCCTCGGCTATCCCGATACGGCCAAGCTGCTCATCCTCAACGCCGATGATCTAGCCGTGACCCATTCCGAGAATATCGCCAGCTTCGCTGCGCTCGACCAAAAGCTGATTACCTCGGCCACGGTTATGGTGCCCTGTCCGTGGTTCACGGAGGTCGCCGCTTATGCCAAGACGCATCCCGAAGCGGATCTGGGCCTGCACCTTACGTTGACCTCGGAATGGCAGACGTTCCGCTGGGGACCCATTGCCTCGCGTGCCCTCGTTCCCAGTCTGGTCGGCCCCGACGGCTATTTTTATGCAAGTTCCCCCGACGTTGTGAAGCATGCCAAGCTGGACGAAGTCGAGATGGAGATTCGCGCACAGATCGAGCGAGCGAAGTCGATGGGCGTGGAGCCTTCGCATCTCGATGCGCACATGCACTCGCTGTACGCCTCACCGGAATTGTTTGGCGTGTTCCTGAAGGTGGCGCACGACTACAAGCTGCCGATTCGAGGGGCGCGCAACATCAAATTGTTTCAGGCCGTGCTGCCTTTGATGGCTCGTGGCGATCCCGTTCCGGACGCCATCTTTTCCCCCGGGGTGGATGTTCCGCCATCCGGCTGGACGGACTACTACGTGAATCTGATCAACAACCTGCAGCCGGGCGTCACCGAAATTTTCGTGCACCTCGCGCACGACGATGCGGAAACCCAGGCGGTCACCGTGGATCATCCGAATTGGGGCGCCGCTTGGCGGCAGCGCGAGGTCGAGGCCGTGTCCAGCCCGGCATTTCGCAGGGCGCTTGAAGACAATCTCATCATCCTCATCGGCTGGCGCGACATTAAGAAGCTGCTGTGACAGCGCTATTGGCGGTGACGCACACCGGTACGCGGTTCAATGGGCTTGCGGGGTCGGCGCCTTCATCAATTCCACAAACATCTTGTTAAATCTCGCCAGATCCAAATCCATCTGGATTTCGACCGGTTGTGCGCCAAGTTTCGGGTTATCTTTGTCTACCCAGGTCAGTGTGTTTCCGTAGGCCGCACCGTGGTCGATGTCCACGCTCATATAGCGGATTTCCTTTCTAGTGATCAGCGTCGAGTCAATCCACGCGGCGGCCGCCAGTTCATCCCACATATAGGAACCGCCCTGGTCTGCCATAAAGAACTTCACTACGTACTGCGCTGCGGCGCTGTTGCTCTTCTTGATTTCGGCGATCATTTGGTCAGTGATTCTGGTTTTGACAGAGATGTCAACCGGCGTGCAGACGATCTTCTTCCACGGCGCCTGTAACACGCTCTTCGCGGCCTCTGGATCGAACCAGAAATTAAATTCGTGGCGTGGGCTGCTGATGAACTCGGGATCATCTGTCCGCGGGCTCAAGCTTCCGCCCATAAAGACTAAGCCTTCGGCCAGTTCGGCAAAATGCGGATCGATGGCGTTGGCGAGCGCCAGGTTCGTCATGGGGCCGCCCTCGTAGATCGTCACTTCATGCGGATATTTGTGGACCATGCGGATCAGGAAGTGAGCGGCGTCCTCATCGGCCGGCCGAGTGGTGGGCTGCCCTTCCGGCAGCGGCGGGATTACGTCATGTTCGTGCCACCAGCGATCGTCCCAGGCGCCGGCAAACGCGACTCTTCCGTACCTTGCCTGCCACAAAAGGGCTTCCTTACGGCGATGCACGAGCGGAAATACGGCTCCGGGCACGACCGGAATGTCGGTGCGGCCGATTAGCTCCAGCAGTCGCAGAGTATGTGCAACCTCTTCGTCGCGCCATTGGTTTCCGCTGACGACAGTTATGCCCAGCACTTCCACCCGCGGAGACTGAATCAAGGTCAAAAGCGTTTGCATATTACTGCCGCCGGGCCCCGAACAATCCTGATTGATGACGACTTTCCGATGTTGCTGCGCGAATGCCAGGCTATTGGTGATCAGCAACAATGGAACTAATAACAGCAGTCTCAAATTCCTCATCATCAGCCTCTTCGGATGCTCGTAGTCTCCAAATAATCGATCTATTGACCCTACAAGCCTCACTCCGGCTGCTGAACGGCTTGAATATAGCGAGTGACCTGATCCAGGTGCGAAAGGTCGTGACCGGCCAGCAGTCGCAACATCACGCCCAAGGACTCCGGGCCGCGCTCATTGTGCTGGCCGGTGCGCTTCAAATCCTCCGGTGACGTTCGTCTCCACAGTGCCAAATTGAACAAGCGCATCATCCGAAAGATTTCGACAAGCTCCGACGGCTCGCGCTCATTGTGCCGAAGAGCGGCCACCCACAAATCCTGCTTGATGCCAAGAATAGTCGGGTCGTCCTCGCAAAGAATCAGCCTAAGACGATACCCATACACCCATTCGCTATCGGTCAGATGGCCGATAATCTCGTTCGGCGTCCATTTTCCTTCAAATGGCCGGGTGCGAAGTACCGTTGCCGAATGCTTGCCCACAATATCGGCCAAGGTCGATGCCGTCTGCGCCAACACCTCCAAAGGGTCTCGGTTAGCCAGTAGGTTGAACATCTTCTCGCGATAGGCCCGTGAAGCGGACATCGAGAGTCCCGCCTGCGCCGTCGTCATTGCTAGCTCCTTTCTTAGGTCCTGAAAACCGTTCCCTGAACCTTTGTTCTAACGAAGTTTGTCGAAGGACTGGGCCCGAGTAACGGCAGGAAGACGATATTACGGCCCGCTGACTCCGCGCTATCCGAATTGTGCGTTCAAAACAAATTCTTTCTGGAAAAGATCCGACGGGTGGCCCATCCTTGCGGGCGCTACATAACCGAAGTCCAGAGCACGATGGCGAGATGAACTCGCCGCTACAAGGAGGGACGCCGGCGCTTCCCCGACCCTTCGAGGCGCAGGATGAACTGAAGTTCGGGGGCTTCCACGGGGCTGAGGATGCCGCCCTAAAGGGACGGCGCTACATTTAATTCTCCGGTGTAAGATGGAGTCCGCTAAATCTGGGGACTACACCATGACACAGACTACCGATGCCAACAACCGCATGAACCGGCCACTCGACTCTGTCGATGCGCAAATCGCGGAGCTGCTGCGCGACGAGGCGAAGCGGCAGGCTACTACTTTGGAGCTGATTCCTTCGGAGAACCTGGTCTCCGAAGCGGTGCTGGAGGCCATGGGCTCGATTTTCACCAACAAATACGCGGAAGGCTATCCGGGCAAGCGCTACTACGGCGGCTGCGAGTATGCCGACAAGGTCGAGCAACTGGCCATCGATCGCGCCAAGGAACTCTTCGGCGCGGAGCACGCCAACGTGCAAGCGCATTCGGGAACCTCGGCAAACATCGCCGTCTACATGGCCACGCTGAAGCCCGGCGACACCGTGCTGGGTATGAACCTGGCGCACGGCGGGCATCTGACGCACGGGCACCCGCTGAATTTTTCCGGCCGCATGTACAAATTCATCGCCTACGGCGTGCGCCAGGAAGACGAGCGCATCGATTACGACGAAATCGAAAAGCTGGCCCACGAACACAAGCCGCGCATGATCGTGGCGGGAGCCAGCGCGTATTCGCGCGTCATCGATTTCGAGCGCATGGCCAAAGTCGCCAAAGCCGTGGACGCGATTTTCTTCGTGGACATGGCGCACATCGCCGGCCTGGTCGCCGCGGGCGTGCACCCCAGCCCCGTCCCACATGCCGACATCGTCTCCACCACCACACACAAAACTCTGCGCGGTCCGCGAGCAGGAATGGTGCTTTCCCGCGCCGCGTACGCGAAAGAGCTGGGCCGGCTCACATTCCCCGGCATGCAAGGCGGCCCGCTGGTGCACACCATCGCCGCAAAAGCGGTTTGCTTGAAAGAGGCCATGGAGCCGTCTTTCCGCGAATACCAGAGGCAAGTGGTCGCCAACGCGCGTGCTCTCGCGGCATCCATAGCAAAGCAAGGATTCCGCATCGTGTCCGGCGGAACGGATAATCACCTTTTCCTGATCGAGCTGCACTCGCGCGGCTTGACCGGCAGCGACGCGGAAAAGGCCCTGGACCGCGCCGGAATCACGGTTAACAAAAATGCCATCCCGTTCGATCCGCTGCCGCCCATGAAGGCCGGCGGAATCCGCCTGGGCAGCCCCTCGATCACCACGCGCGGCATGCGCGAAGCGGAAATGGAGCAGATCGGCGCGTGGATCGCGGAAGTCCTCGGCCACATCGGCGACGCCGCCGTGGAGCAGCGCGTGCGCAAGCAAGTGGCGGAGCTCGCCGCGCGCTTCCCCATCTACGAATCGCGCTTGAAAGGCGCACCAAGCCGCGCCGGCTTCGCCCACGTTTAGCGTGCGCTGCTGATGAACATCATAAAGGCGACTCGCGATTTCGAGCGCTGGCTCGCGAAGCAAATTCCGCTGGTGCGCCGCGACGTTGCGCTGAAACACGCGCACATGGCGGAGTCGCCGTTCGCTTTTTTTCGCGCTACGTTTTACCGCTGGCTGCAACTGTGGCACGCAAATTGTGTGGACGTGGTTGGCGCGCCCAGGGTGCTGGCTGTCGGCGATCTGCACATCGAAAATTTCGGCACCTGGCGCGACCAGGAAGGCCGGCTCATCTGGGGCGTGAACGATTTGGACGAAGCGTGGCCCGGGCCGTATACGCTGGATCTGATCCGCCTGACCACCAGCGCGTACCTCGCGATTTCCGGCGAGCATTTGGGTCTCACGAAGCGAGAAGCCTCGGAGGCGATCGAAGAGGGCTACCGCGACGCGCTGAACGACGGTGGCCAGGCATTTATTTTGGCGGAACATCATCAGTGGCTGCGGCTGATAGCGCTCGGCAAGCTGCGCGACCCTGTGCATTTCTGGGCGAAGATGACGCGAAATCCGCCGTATACCGCGAAGCCGCCCGCGGAAGTGCGGCGCCTGCTGGAGGCGTCGTTTCCACATCCGCATCCTCAGTACGTGCTGAAGCGCCGGATTGCGGGATTGGGAAGCCTCGGGCATCCCCGAATTCTGGCGCTGTCGTCGTGGAAAGGCGCGTACGTGGCGCGGGAAGCCAAAGCCATTCGCACCTCCGCGTGGGCCTGGTATCGCGGAGACTCGACGGTGGAACTATACGGTCCAAAGCTGGTGCAAAGCGCGATTCGCGTGCAGGATCCGTGCGTGCGATTCCACGGGCACTGGCTGGTGCGGCGGCTGGCCCCGGATTGTTCGCGGATTGAAATAGCGTCCCTGCCCGCGGAGCGCGACGAAGCGCGTTTGCTGTATTGCATGGGATGGGAAACCGCGAACATGCATTTCGCGAGCGGGCGCGCAATTCCGCAGGTAAAACGCGATCTGGCTGCGCGGCGCGGGCGTTGGCTGCACAAAGGGGCGAAGGCCATGCTTAAGGCCACTATGGCGGATTGGGAAGACTGGCGCGCGGGCTGGAAGCGCGCGTTTTAAGGGAGCACAGTGCGTGGGATGCTAGCGTTTTGATGCTGTCCGCGAGTACGGGCAGCACGGCCAGCCGCCAAACTTTACTGCGGCTTTTGCGCGCTGTCCCAAGACTGGACCACCGGTCAGTAGATTGCAGCAATCATTGCGCGTAGCTTCCCTAAGCAGGGATGAATAAACGACCGCGACGCGAGAATCGCTTGCATGCTCTCCCAGGCTCATCCCACGTTGCTGGAACGCCTCGGGGGAGTGACCACGGAATGGACAGTGGCAATGCCGATTTGCACCGCGCCGCGAAATCTCAAAATCCCTCTAAGTCCCTGGAGGTGAAGTGATGCTGGATACGGAAGCATTCCGCGAGTTCAAGCAAGGCCTGGCATTTTTGCGCGATGATTACGCAGTAAAAGCGCTGCCGCACATGCGACGCGCCGCCGAACTGGACAAGAATAATCCCTACTATATGTCCTATCTTGGAGTAGTGCTGGCGCGCTCCGAAGAGAAATTTGGAGAAGCGGAAAGACTGTGCGATGCTGCCGTTCGCATGAAGCGAAATCAGGCGCAGCTTTATTTGAATCTTGCAGAAGTGTATAGCGCGGCTGGGCGCCGCGACGAAGCGCTGGAAGTGCTGGAAGCGGGCCTGAAATACGCGCGCCGCGACATCCGGCTCACCATCGCGAAGAACCGGCTGGTGCCGCGCAAAACGCCGGTGCTCTCGTTCCTTTCGCGCCAAAATCCGGTAAACCGGCAACTCGGCAGAATCAGGCATCGCGCGCTGCAGGCCCTCGGGCAGGCATAAATTTCAGGAATTCCTCCACCCCCAAACACGAAGGGAAGGCGTTCCGGCTCTGCCGGGACGCCTTTTCTTTTCAGCGAAGATCTTTTCAGTTCAGGTGCGCGGGGAAATTATCCGCGGGGCTGTTCGACCGAATATGTGTGCTGGGGGCCGGTTTCGAGGAGCAGTTTGACGCCGATTCCGGTCAAGCCGTTGGGCAGAGAATCGGTGCGAACGACTTCCGCCAAATATTCGCGGTTAGTCGAGCCGGGATCCTGCGAGTACGGCATGATGAGAAACAGGCGCATGCCCAGTTCGTAGCCCGCTTCGCTGGTCTGGAAATAGACGCCGGTGCGCGAGACGCTGATGGTGCCGCGCATATCGTCAAAATGCCGCCGCTGCGGATCGGAAGGGCGAATGCGCATGAGCTGCGTGAATTTGCAGCGGCGACTGCCGCGGCGCTCGGACTTTGCTCGCGAGGCGGAAAGCGGACTTTGCGTAAGCTTATTCATTAATTTCCTGAACTGGCCAATCCTTCATCGGCATTTGCCTGGGTCACCAGCCACTCTGGCGGAGCGGTGCTCTGCGCTTTGTAAGCCAAAGGCAAGGGCAACCAAAAGCCTATAGGGGAGACCTGCCCATGGCGATAGAACGTCTCACGGCGATGGTAGTACGGAAGTACCAGGAAAGATAGATGGATAGCGAAACCATTAACGAAGATTTTGAAGGGGCGTGAGATGAGTATCGAGCTGAAATCGTAGCGTAGTCTGGTACCGGAACGGCACTGCCACTCAGGGACAGTGTCGGAGAGCCGGTGCTAAGTGTTAGCAGCAAACGAGATATCGCCGAGTGGAGATGAGAGGCTCCTTAGGAATGCGGCTGTGGAATTGCAGCGACGAGGCACCGAACGTGCCAGATCGGTCTGCTGGCCGTTTGCAAGCGGGGAAGCCAAAACAATTTCCGGGGAGTGTCTCACCATGAGTGCAAACGCGCGGAGAAGTCTGGCAACTGACATGGGGTCGGCGCGGAATGGAAGGCGGAATGGAGCTGGGCAAGCAGCCAGTGAATTGGGGGGAAAAGCGGGGCCGGATGCCGGCGGAATGCCAAAGGCGAAGCTCAGCGTGTTTGTGGCAGCGGACAATCGCCTGCTGCGAGAAGCGCTAGCGCGCATGCTGGCGAAGAAAGGCAACATCGAGGTGAGCGGCCTGGAGTCGACCGTGCCGTTGCAGGCGGAATCGGTTGCGCAAGCGAATGCGGATGTTTTGTTGCTCACTTCGCAAGGGGCGTTGAATGACGATTTGCTGATGATTCAGCAAGTGCGCGCGGCGGCTCCGGAGATGCGCATCCTGTTGCTCGGGATGGTCAAAGACGCGGGAGAATTCCTGCAGTGCGTGCGCGCCGGTATAAGCGGATACCTGTTGCATGACGCTTCTTCGGAGGAGGTGCTGGAGGGAGTGGGCGCGGTACATGCCGGTGAAGCAGTTTGTCCGCGCAAATTGTGCACAGCGCTGTTCCGGTATTTTGAAAGCGAAGCTGCGTCCATGGCGTGCGCCAGCCCGCGACGCAGGTTAGGGTTGACGCGACGGGAGCAGCAGTTGGTTCCGCTGATTGCGAAGGGCCTGACGAACAAAGAAATCGCCAACCATTTGTCGGTTTCCGAGCAGACCGTAAAGAACCACCTTTATCGCATGAAACAAAAGATCGGCGCGGAAGACCGGCTGGATATCGTGCAGCTGTACCGCGTGCAGGGTTTTCTAGTGTAGCGGAAAGGTAAAACGCAGAAGGAAATGCTCTCGTTAGCTACGCTCGAAGATTGAAAGGCGTTTACTTCAGCTTGGCGTATTCGGATTTTGCGGCGATGAGGATGGGGATGTCGGAGTCGGCGTCCTTCCAGAGCAGGAGGAAATCCTGATAGGCCGCCTTGGCTTTGGCGGTGTCGCCCTGCATGGCATACGCTTTGCCGACTTGGAGATGCGCGAGTGCTCGGATGGGTTCGTTGAGCACAATTCCGGGATGATCGAGGATTTTCTGAAACTCAACTGCAGCTTCGCTGCCCTGATGGGCGGCTAGATAGGCTTCTCCTCGCACAAAAACGGGATACAAGGCAGTCCAACCGTAAGTACTCGCTGTCGTCTGACCTAACTCATACGGCGTGGCGGCTCTGAGACTCTCAATGGCCTCTGAAACATTTCCCCGGCTGACTGCAAGCTTTGCGCGGAGCGTCGGTAGGTAATTGGACCGCACGATTGTGTCTTCCGGGAACCTCTTGCCCAAATCATCCGTCAGCGCTTGCACTCGCCCCTCGTCCCCCGCATACGCTAAGGCGAGCGCAGCGCCGTACTGCAAATCGCGGCCTGCCGAGCGCCCGATTGCCAAAGTGGCACGCCGTCGCGCTTCCTCTGCGTTGCCGAACAAGGCTTCCCGCAAACCAGACAGAGCAGAGTACGTTGCGGCAGATTCCTTCTCTTGCGCGCGTTCGGCGGAATCCATTGCCCGCCGGGAAAACTCCCGGGCGTCCCTAAGTCGCCCGTAATAGGCGGCCGTCTCGGCTTCCAAGCCCAGCAGTTCGTCCTCTGCTCCCGGTGTGCCCGCCGACCGTGCTACCTGCTGCGCCATCCCCACCGCATCGTTCTGCAAAAAAGCAATCTGATAGAGGGGAACATCGAAGAAAGGGTTTTTCACTTTGCGTTCGAGAGCTTGCTTATAGGTGACCTTCGCCTCCTCGAGGCGGTTGAGAGAGATGTAGTTGAACATGAGGAGGGCGTATGAGGCGAAAAAGTCCGGATTCAAACGGATTGCCTCCCTGCCTGCTTCAACACCCTTTTCATATTTTCCAACAGCCGGGTAGATTGCCCCCGACAAGGTATCCTGCGGCATGTCCGAGCGCGGATAAGCCTGTATCCAAAGCTTGCAGGATTGTTCGGCCTTTTCCATGTTCCCGGTGACCACCTTATGGAAGCGAGCCGCGATGAAATACTTTTCTGCCTCACTCGTTCGGTCGCGCAATTCGTATGCCTTTCGGGTGTAGTCGGCACCGATGCTGGATTCTCCAATATCCACATACATGAGGCCCAACGATGCATAAGCCATAGCAAAACTTGGGTCGAGTTCGATGGCATGCTTGAAAAACGGAATCGCTGCGGCATCCCCTTCTGTACTCTCAACCTTACGACCCGAGCTGAAGGCTCTAAGCGCCTCCAGTGACGGGGTAGTGGCCTGTTCAAGGGGCGTGTCAAACCTCTGCACCGTGCTCAGCGACTCGCCCAGTTTGTTCCGAATTTCCGAAGCTGTCTTTCCCAGGGCGTCGAGCACATGGTTTTTGTCGCTGGCCTGAGCTTCCGTGCTCGTCAGCGATTCACCACTTACGCAGTTGGCCGCCTTGACGATCAGAAGGTAGTGCGTGCCAATCTGCGCAATCGAACCGTCGAGGACAGCGGCGCTTGCTGTCCGCTGGCAGAGTCCCCGCGCAATCTCCGGCGTGAGCTTCGCATCCGGCTTCTGGCCCATCATTTGCAAGGTCTGATGGATTCGCTGGTCAGAGACTATGCTCAGGAAGGGTGATTGTTCCAGTTGTACCGATAGTCCCTGCCGCAACGTTCCGTCGAACACTGTGTCTCCGGTGGTGTTGGTGAAGTCGGCGAGGACGATGGTGTCCTTGTCCGTCAACGCGTGTGCCCTGCGGGAGAAAAACAACCAACCGCCCAGGGTCAGTCCGATGACCAGGATTATCGCACCGCTGATCGCCCATCGAAACCGAGTGGATTTCACGGCGGGCTTCAATTCGGCCGCGGCTGTTGCAACGGCTGCCCGACCCGAATCGGAATCACGTTTCAATCGCTGTAAATCCGCGCGCATTTCAGCGGCGCTCTGGTAGCGCAGCTTGCGGTCTTTCTCCAGCGCCTTGTTGATGATTTCTTCCAGCTTTGGCGGGATTTCTGGGTTGTAGCGGACGAGGGGAACCGGCGCGCGATTCAGGATGGCTTCGGTGATGACGCCGGAGGTGTTGCCAGGAAAGGCGGGCCGGCCGGCCGCCATTTCGTAGAGGACGAGACCGAAAGAAAACAGATCGGAACGCGGATCGAGTTCTTCACCGCGAACTTGTTCGGGGGACATGAAAGCAACCGTGCCCACTGCGGCGCCGGGAGTGGTGAGCAGATCCTCCGCGGAGACGGTGGGCATAGCGGAAGCGCCCACGCCTTCTGGGATACCACGTGAGGCAGCAAGCTTCGCCAAGCCAAAGTCGAGAACCTTGGAGTGGCCGCGCGTTGTGACGAAGAGGTTGGCAGGCTTAATGTCGCGATGGACGATGCCTTTGGCATGCGCGGCGTCCAGCGCGTCGGCAATCTCGATTGCAAGTTCGAGTACCTGGTCCAGGGGGAGAGGCTTGCCGGCGATTACATGCTTGAGCGTGCGGCCGTCCATGAATTCCATGGCGATGAATTGCTGGCCGTCTTGCTCGCCAATATCGTAGATGGTGCAAATGTTTGGATGATTCAGTGCGGAGGCAGCTTCGGCTTCGCGGCGGAAGCGCTCCAGTGCAGTGGGGCTTTGCGAGGTTTCCGGAGGAAGAAACTTGAGCGCAACGAACCGCCTGAGACGGGTGTCTTCGGCTTTGTAGACGACGCCCATGCCACCGCCGCCCAGCTTTTCCAGGATGCGATAGTGCGAAATCGTCTGGCCGATCATGGGAGAAAGCGACCTTCGTGGCGCTCATCTTAGGTTGGGGCGAGCAGACAGGTCAACATAAGCAATGGAAGACGCGCCGAGAAAGGTTGGCGGGCTTTGCGCGATGCTTAGTCAGGTGTAAGGCCCGGCGAATCAAGAAATCGACTCACCGTTTTCTCGCAAAAGAAATGCAACGGCGAAGGCGGCCCTTCTTCTCAGGTATGGCGAAGAAAATTCGATGGACACGTGAAAGAGATCAGCGCCACTCGTAAATTTTACCGGTCCTAGTGAAATTTGCCCCTGCGAGGAAACGCCGCCTCTCCTCATTATGGTTATAACATGCGAATTATCAGCCACTTGAAAGCCCCCTCGATTTGGCACCTGATGAGCACATCAGGCACTTAGTCCAGCTCATCTCATTCTTTCTCGTCCCCCAGAGAGCGGAGGCAGGGGCCTCCGAGACCACGGCTTGGAGACGGAAGGCAAGTCGGATCTCCAATCAAGACGAGACGTGTCGCGCCGGGGGAAATCTTACGAAAACCCCTGTCGCGTATTGAGATGTTAAGAGGGACTTATGCGCCCAATCATCTTGCTTGTCGATATTGCTTCTGCGGACCGCGCGGGTTGGAAGTCATTCCTTCAGAATCAGAGTTATGAAGTATTTGCGGCGGGAGACGGAGATACAGCGCTGCGGCAGTGTCTCGTCCTTCAACCTGATCTGGTTATTCTGCATGATGCGCCGCCGGAAATCGACGCCTTCGAACTTTGCCGCCGTCTGAAGGAAAATCCCCTCAATCAACTTGTCCCGGTTGTTTTGATCAAGCCTTCGTCGGATCCTGCGGATATTTCTCGCGGACGCAACGCAGGCGCTGCGGACGTCTGGGGAACTTGCACTTCGCTCGGGGAAGGGCTGAGCCGCGTCCAGGCGCTTTTACGGCTTCGAAACTATATCGACGAACAGGCGAAGTCGGTAGTGCTTTCGCTGGCGCGGAGCATCGAGGCGAAAGACTCTTTGGCCAACGGCCATTCCGACCGGATGGGAGAGTATGCGGGTCAGCTTGGAAAGCGTCTCGGCCTGCAAGAACAGGAATTGCAGGAATTACGGATCGCATGTTTGCTTCACGACGTCGGCAAGGTGGCGGTCCCGGATAGCATCCTTTTGAAGCCAGGGCCACTCGACGCTGAAGAAATGGAAATCGTGAGACAGCATCCGGTGGTTGGAGAAAACATCTGTGCGCCGCTGAGATCTCTCCGTGGCATTTTGCCGGTAATCCGGCACCACCACGAGCGCATGGACGGAACCGGGTATCCCGACGGTCTCCGCGGAGAGCAAATTCCCGTGCACGCCCGCGTTTTGCAGATCGCGGACATCTATGACGCGCTGACCATTCATCGCCCTTACAGGAGTGCGTTTTCCCCAGAGGAGGCGTTGCAAATCCTTCACCAAGAAGCCGCGCGCGGTTGGCTTGACGCTTCCCTGGTAAGCGAATTCTCTGGGATCCGCCGATCAGCTGAAACCTTGCGGGAGAGCGGCAAATCCATGCTGGCTTCCTACTACGGCATGCCACAGCCAGTGGCGTTTTTCTGAACAATTCCAAGTTGCGAGCGTTGGCGTCCGTCTGAAGGTATCGACCCTACGCACGTCGTAGTCGAGATGACATCACGGTGTAGTTTGTGCGATGCTGCCTGCTCGACGTGTGCGAGGGCAGCGAGAAATGCTGAAAAAATTCAGGGATTTGAGCGAGCGGGAAATCCTGGCGCTGGCGATCTCCTCGGAAGAAGAGGACGGGCGGATTTACGGCGAATTTGCCAACGCGCTGCGGGAAGCGTACCCGGCGACGGCGCAAATGTTCGAGGGCATGCGCGAGGAAGAAGCGGGGCATCGTGACCGCCTCATTGAAATGTTCCGCCAGCGGTTTGGCGAGCACATCCCGCTGATCCGGCGCGAGAACGTGAAGGGCTTTTTGCGGCGAAACCCGACGTGGCTGGTGCGGCCGCTGGGCGTCAACGTGGCGCGAAAACAAGCGGAAGTGATGGAGATGGAAGCGGAGCGCTTCTACCAGAAAGCCATCGCGCGCAGCACGGATGCATCCACGCGCGAATTACTGAACAAGCTGGCCGACGAAGAACGCAAGCACACGCAAACCGCCGGCAATCTGGAAGAGACACTGCTGACGCAGAGTGCGAAAGCAACGGAAGACGCTTCGCACAAGAAACTGTTTCTGCTGCAAATCGTGCAGCCGGGCCTGGCCGGGCTGATGGACGGATCGGTCTCCACGCTGGCGCCGCTATTCGCCGCCGCTTTTGCAACACACAATAGCTGGGACGCCTTTCGAGTGGGGCTGGCAGCCTCTCTGGGAGCAGGAATTTCGATGGGATTCGCAGAGTCTCTTTCCGACGACGGCTCGCTGACGGGACGAGGGTCGCCGTGGATCCGTGGAGCGGCTACCGGATTGATGACCACGGCGGGCGGGCTGGGGCACACGCTGCCATTTCTACTCGGGAATTTTCACGTGGCGACGCTAATCGCGATTGTTGTTGTGTGCGTCGAACTGGCCGCCATCGCCTACATCCGGCACCGCTACATGGACACGCCATTTTTACAGGCTTCGTTTCAGGTCATCGTGGGAGGGTTCCTGGTCTTCCTGACCGGTTACCTGATCGGCAGTTCGTAACAGCAATCCACCCAAACGAGAAGAGTTGCGTAACAGAACGCTCTAATCGGAATGAGCAGGGAGAGGAGCGGAAGCGGCGCCCTGTGCGCGACGTCCTTGCAGCCAGGTCTGAATGCGATCCATGTAAATGTAAACGACAGGCGTGGTGAAGAGGGTCAGCATCTGGCTGAGGATCAGGCCGCCGACAATGGTGATACCAAGCGGACGGCGCAACTCCGAGCCAACGCCAGCGCCAAGGGCAAGCGGGAGAGCGCCGAGGAGCGCGGCCATGGTGGTCATCATGATGGGACGGAAACGCAGCAAGCAGGCCTGGTAGATGGCTTCGACGGTGGGCTTGCCTTCCAAGCGCTCCGCTTGCACGGCGAAGTCGATCATGAGGATGGCGTTTTTCTTCACGATGCCGATCAACAGAATGATGCCGATGAGGGCGATGATATTGAGATCGGATTTGGCGAACCGCACAGCGAGAAGTGCGCCGATGCCGGCAGAAGGGAGCGTGGAGAGAATGGTGATGGGATGGATGAAGCTCTCGTAAAGAATACCGAGCACGATGTACACGGCGAGGAGCGCGGTGATGATCAGCACGGGCTGATTGGCGAGGGAATCCTGAAAGGCCTGCGCGGTCCCTTGAAATGTGGCGTGGACGGTAGAGGGCACGCCCAGCTCGCGTTGCGCCTGAAGAATGTTCTGCACCGCGGGGCCCAGCGAAGCGCCGGGGGCGAGATTGAAGGAGAGCGTGATGGACGGGAAAAGACCCTGGTGATTCACGGACAGCGGCGTGTTGGAATACTGGTAGTGTGCGAAGGCGCTGAGGGGGACAAGCTTGCCGGTCTTTGACGGGACGTAGATCGTTTTGAGAGCGTCGGGGCTTTGTTGCATCTGGGGGGCGACTTCCAGCACGACGTGGTATTGGTTGAGACCCTTGTAAATGTTGGAGACCTGGCGCTGGCCGAAGGCGTCGCCGAGGGTGTTGTCAATGTCCATCAGATTCACGCCGAGACGGCCGGCGGTGTCGCGATCAATGACAATGTTGCTGGCCAGGCCGCGCATCTGCTGGTCGGAATTGACATCGCGCAATTCGGGGATTTTGGTGATGCGCTGCTGGATAATGGGCGCCCAGTGGGTAAGATCTTTCAAATTGTCGGCCTGCAGGGTGTATTGGTATTGCGCGCCGCCGAAACGGCCGCCGACGGTGAGGTCCTGAACAGCTTGCAGAAAGAGTCCGGCGCCGGGGACGTGCGCACTGGCCTTGCGAATGCGGCCGATCACCTGGTCGGCGCTAAGTTTTCGCTCGCTGAGGGGCTTTAGCTGCGCGAACATGCGCGCGGTGCTGCCGCCGCTGCCGCCACCGGTGAAAGAGGTGACCGAGTCGACAGCCGGATCTTTCGCGACGATATCCGTGAATACGCGCATCTTTTGGGACATGGCTGCAAAGGAAAGATCCTGGTCGCCCTGAATCAAACCGGTGATACGTCCAGTGTCCTGCTGGGGGAAAAATCCTTTTGGGGTGGCCCAGAACAGATAGACGTTGAGGCAAACGGTACCGATGGTGACCAGCAGAATCAAGAATTGATGGCGCAAGACCCAGCGCAGGCCGACGTCGTAGGTGCGCAGCAGGCGGTTGAAAACACCCTCCGATACGCGATACGCGCGGCCGTGCCGCCCGGTGTCGTGCTTCAAAAATCGCGCGCACATCATCGGCGTAGTGGTCAGCGAAACGAAGAGCGACACACCGATAGCCACGCTGAGCACGACTGCGAATTCCCGAAACAGCCGGCCGACGATGCCGCCCATCATCAAGATGGGAATGAACACGGCCACCAGCGAGGTGCTCATGGAAAGAACGGTGAAGCCGATTTCGCTGGCGCCTTGTATGGTGGCTTCGTAGGGCTTCATGCCCCCTTCGATGTGGCGGGTAATATTCTCGATGACCACGATGGCGTCGTCGACGACGAAACCGGTGCAGATGGTCAGGGCCATGAGCGAGAGATTGTCCAGCGTGTAGTGGCACAGATACATGACGCCGAAAGTGCCGATAAGGGAGAGGGGCACGGCTACGCTGG
>WNFD01000192.1_pt1 | contig 116626 bp, 113 predicted proteins | sample 5400491 | NCBI WGS metagenome assembly WNFD01 (sample SAMN13153343, study PRJNA577476) | soil metagenome | isolation source: 120 cm saprolite under Douglas fir tree site 2 hole 2 replicate 2 | place: USA:California | collected 2015-04-18 | reverse complement strand
GAAGCGCGCGAGGCGGATCGCGGTCGCCATCACGTAGAAGTAGCAGAAGATCCAGGCCGCAGAGCCGGCGCCCGCGAATTCGACCTGAAACATGAGGAACGCGGGTGCGACGCCGAAGCTCACGATGTCGACGAGACTATCGAGCTCGGCGCCGAAGCGGGTGCCCGTTCCTGAAATGCGCGCGACCCGGCCATCGAGGGTATCGAGAATTCCGGCGAACACGATGAACCAGCTGGCGCGGTAGAACTCGCCCCGCGTCGCCAGGACCATCGACCAGATGCCGAAGAAGAGATTGAAGAGCGTGAACAGACTCGGCACCACGATGACGACGCGGCGGATCGGGAATGGCGGTGGTCTCATGCGTACTCCGCGAGCACGGTACCACCGACCCGCACGCGATCACCGCGTCTCACCTTGACGACCGGGCGCGCCGAGAGCGGCAGGAAGACGTCGGTGCGCGAGCCGAACCGGATCAGGCCCAGCCGCGCGCCCTGCGCGACGTGGTCGCCGGGCCGGGGATCCGTCACGATGCGCCGGGCGATGAGACCGGCGATTTGCCGTACCAGTACCGGTCCGTGCGGTCCACGGATGCCGATCGAAGCCTGCTCGTTGTCGAGACTCGCCTTTTCAGTGCCCGCGTGCAGAAACTTGCCCTTGTGGTAATGCACCAGCTCCACGGTTCCATCTACGGGATGTCGGTTCACGTGCACGTCGAAGACGGACAGGAAGATCGAAATCCGCACGGTGCGTCCTTTCACATACATCGGCTCGTCGATCTCCGTCACCTGCACCACGTGCCCCTCGGCCGCCGCCAGGACATAGCGCTCGCCCCTCGGTCCGGACCGGATCGGATCACGAAAAAAGGTGACGACCCAGATCGCGAGAACTGCTAGAACTCCGGGCAACGTCCACCACATGCCGCCCCACCGGCGTGCGAGAAGGGCAGCTGCGATGGCGATCAGCCATGCGATGGCGATGAAGGGCCAACCTTCCGGGGCGATCCTCACTGCAATGTTGTTCCCGTGATGCGCTTGTGCGCGTCGCGGTAGCGCTCGCTGGTCGCGGCGACCACCTCGGGCGGCAGCGGCGGCGGCGGTGCTTCGCCGTTCCATTTGCCCTGACGCTTCAAATCTGCCAGGTAGTCGCGCAGCGGCTGCTTGTCGAAACTGGGCTGACTGCGGCCCGGCTGGTAGCGATCGGCTGGCCAGAAGCGCGACGAGTCGGGGGTGAGGATCTCGTCGATGACGAGCAGCTTCCCGTCCGCGGTGGTGCCGAACTCGAATTTCGTGTCCGCGATGATGATGCCACGCTGGGCCGCGTAGGCACGGCCGGCCTCGTAGAGGCCGAGGCTCGCGGTCTTCAGGCGCTCCGCGGGCTTGCGGCCGAGCGCTCGAGCGACGTGCGCGAAGGTCACGTTCTCGTCGTGACCCGTTTCCGCTTTCGTCGCGGGCGAAAAGATCGGTGCGTCGAGGCGCTCGCTCTCGGTCAGGCCTTTCGGCATCGGCTCGCCGGCGAGCGTCCCAGACTGCTTGTACTCCGCCCACGCCGAGCCCGAGATGTAGCCGCGGACGACGCACTCGAACGGCACGGGCGTCGCGCGCTGCGTGAGCATCGAGCGTCCGACGAGCTCATCGCGATGGGCGGCGAGTTTGGGCACCCGCCCGATAATTTCATCGACGTCGGCTGTGAGGCAGTGATGTGGCATCACTGAGGCGAGCCGTGTGAACCAGAACGCGCTCAGCTGGGTGAGCACGGCGCCTTTGAAGGGCACGGGTTCCCGCATCACGACGTCGAAGGCGCTGACGCGATCGCTGGCAACGAGGAGCAGGGTCGCGTCGTCCACCGAGTACACTTCGCGGACTTTGCCGCGCCGCACGAGAGGAAGCGGAAGCTTGCTTTGAACGAGCACGCCACCGGTCATACCTCAACCTCCGCCGCGGCCGCCGCGGGAGCCGCCGCCTGAATGGAACGCATCAAATCCGGAAGTATGCGATCGAGAAAATCGTCCACTTGCTGCGGCGCCCGACCGACGTATCCCGCGGGGTCGAGCTCGTCGCTGGTGGCTCGAATACCGAGGCGCTTGAACTCCGGAGTCTTCGCCAGCCGGTCGAGCAACTGGGTCGGACCCGTCATGCTCTGGGTGCGAATCACCTCGTGCAGCGCCTGGCGATCGCCGCCGGCCTTCACGCCGCGCATGAGCAATCGCTCGGTGGCGAGATACGGCATCGCAGCAGCGACGTGCTGAGCGATGGCGTCTTCGCGGACCTCGAGCCCAGCAGCCACGTTGGTAGCGAGCACGAGAATCGCATCGGTCGCGAGGAACCCCTCGGGAATCACGAGACGACGATTGGCGCTGTCATCCAGCGTGCGCTCCAGCCACTGCGCGGCGGCGGTATGCCACGCGTTGCCCTCGAGCTCGATCACGAACCGCGCGAGACTCGTCATGCGCTCGGCCCGCATCGGGTTGCGTTTGTAGGGCATCGCGGAAGAGCCGACTTGCTCGCTCTCGAACGGTTCGAGCAGCTCCCCCTCGTGCTGCAGTAGCCGTAAATCGGTGGCGAATTTCGCGGCTGACTGCGCGATCCCGGACAACACGGCCATCACCTGCGCGTCGAGCTTCCGCGTGTAGGTCTGTCCCGTGATCGCGAGCACGTGATCGAACCGCATCGCGCGCGTGACGCGCTGGTCGAGCTCGGCGACTTTGGCGTGATCGCCCTCGAAGAGATCGAGGAAGGAAGCCTGGGTGCCGGTCGTGCCCTTGACGCCGCGAAACCGCAGCGTGCTGATGCGATTCAACAGTTCTTCGGCATCGAGCGCGAAATCCTGCATCCAGAGCGTCATGCGCTTCCCGACTGTCGTGAGCTGCGCCGCCTGGAAGTGGGTGTACGCGAGGCAGGGAAGGGTGCGGTAACGGCGCGCGATCTTGCCCATGGCGACGAGCAGCGCGCCGATGCGGCCGAGCAACAGCTGCATCGCCTCGCGCATCAGGACGAGGTCGGCGTTGTCGGTCACATAGGCGCTCGTCGCGCCGAGGTGAATGAAGGGACGCGCTGCCGGCGCTTGATCGCCAAGGTGATGGATGTGCGCCATCACGTCGTGGCGCAGGCGGCGCTCGTACTCCGCCGCCTTCTCCAGATCGGCGTCGTCCAGATGCGCGCGCAGTTGCGCGATCGCCGCGTCCGGAATGTCGAGGCCCAGCTCCTTCTCGCCCTCCATCAACGCCAGCCAGAGGCGACGCCACAGACCGATGCGGCGGCGCTCGCCCCAGAGCGCCTGCATCGCGGGAGAGGCGTACCGTGTCGAGAGCGGAGAGACCCAGCTCAAACCGCGGCCTTCGCCCGCGCGACCAGCTTGTTCCAGTCGGCGAGGAACTGATCGAGGCCGCGATCGGTGAGCGGGTGCAGTAGCAGCTTCTTCAGGACGTCCGGTGGCAGCGTGGCGACGTCGGCACCGATCATCGCCGCCTCGACGACGTGGCGCGGGTGACGGATGGATGCAGCCAGGATTTCGGTCTCGATGCTGTAGTTATCGAAGATGACTCGCGCCTCGCGGATGACGTCCATGCCTTCCTGGCCGACATCATCCAACCGTCCGATGAACGGACTGACGTACGACGCCCCGGCCTTGGCGGCGATGAGGCATTGCACGCTCGAGAAGCACAGCGTGACGTTGGTGCGGATTCCCTCGGTGGCGAGCCGGCGCACTGCGATCATCCCGTCCTCGAGCATCGGGATTTTGACGACGATGTTGTCGGCGATCTTCGCGAGCGATTGGCCTTCCTTCACCATCGCGTCGGCGTCCACGGCGACGACTTCCGCCGATACCGGTCCCTCGACGAGGGAGCAGATCTCTTTCAGCACGTCACGAGGATCGAGGTCGCCGGCCTGTTTGGACAGCAGCGAGGGATTGGTTGTGATGCCGTCAATCAGTCCGGCCTGCGCCGCCCAACTGATGTCTTTGAGGCTCGCGGTGTCGAGGAAAAACTTCATGGCGTAGGCTCCTCGGCGTAGAGGTCTCGGGGATACTGCACCCGCTCCAAATAGAGACCGTGGGGCGGAGCGGGCGGGCTGGCCGCCAGATTATCGGTCGCTGCGAGCAGACGGTGGAAATCCGCCGGCGGGCGCCGGCCGAGGGCGATGTCGACCATGGTGCCCACGACAAATCGCACCATGTGATGCAGGAATCGATCGGCCTCGACCGTGAACATCATGCCCATTCCGTCCGCTCGCGGCGCCCATTCGGCAAGCGCCACGCGGCATCGGTAGTGGGCTGTGTCCACGCCGGCCGCGGCCAGACCGCGGAAATCGTGCTCTCCAACCAGCGCCGCCGCGGCGCTCTCGAGCGCCGTGCGGTCCAACGACTTGCCGTCCCCGAGCGGCGGCGCCCATTCATAGGGCCGCCGAAACGGCGATGCCGCGCCATCATCCGTTCCGACCAGGTAGCGATAGCGTCGGGCGGTCGCGCTGCGTCGCGCATCGAAGCCGGGCCGCATCAGGTGCACCTGCTGCACCCAGATCTCATGCGGTAGCAGCGCATTGAGGGCGCGCCGCAAGTCGTGCGGCTGCGTCGCCCACCGCTCGCCACCCAGGAACCCAACCCCCTGGCCGAGTGCATGGACCCCGGCATCAGTTCGGCCGGCGCCGGTTGCGATCGTCCGCTCACCCATCAGGCGCTCCAAAACCGCTTCGAACTCGGCTTGAACCGTCCGATCGACCGGCTGGCGCTGCCACCCCGCGAAGCCACCCCCGTCGTATTGAATCACCGCGAGGAAGGGGCGGCTTGTCACGCCGGGAAAGATGCAACTCGTTGTCACTATTTGACAAGGGTGATAGCCTTAATCCCCATGGATTTATCCCCGCTGCGCTACGCGCTCGGCGCGCTGGCCAACCGCGAATCGCTCTCCGAGAGCCAAACCGCCGAAGTGTTCGGTATCGTGATGAGCGGGGAAGCGACGCCGGCGCAGATCGGCGCGCTGCTGATGGGCCTGCGCGCCAAGGGTGAGACGGCAGCCGAAGTCGCCGGCGCAGCGCGCGCGCTGCGCGATGCAATGGTGCGTGTGACGGCCTCAGATGAGCACCTCGTCGACACGTGCGGCACGGGCGGTGGTACCGTGCCGACGTTCAACATCTCCACCGTCGCGGCATTCGTCGCCGCCGGGGCGGGCGCGACGGTCCCGAAGCACGGCAATCGCTCGTACACGTCGAAGTGCGGCTCGGCCGATGTCCTCGAAGCACTGGGCGTACGCATCGTCCTGGATGCGCCGAGCGCCGTGCGCGTGTTGAATGAGGCGCGCGTCGTTTTCCTGTTCGCACCGGCCTTCCATCCTGCCATGAAACACGTCGGTCCGGCGCGTCGGGAGCTCGGCACGCCGTCGATCATGAACCTCTTGGGACCGCTCGCCAATCCTGCCGGCGTGAAGCGCCAGGTGATCGGCGTGGCGGAGCATGATCGCGCCGCGATCGTTGCCCAAGCACTCGTGCGACTGGGTGCCGAACACGCGCTCGTCGTGCACGGGCGGGTGGGAATGGATGAGATATCGCCGCACGGCGCAACGGACGTATGGGAAGTGAGGGACGGTGCGCTGCGGACGTGGGAGATCGATCCGGAGCGCTATCGGCTGAGCATCGGTGATGTCGGCGTGCTGCAAGGCGGCGAGCCGGCAGCCAACGCAGAACGGCTCGAGCGGATTCTAGCTAATGGAAGCGGCGATCCACCGGGACTCGCCGCGGTGCTGCTCAATGCGGGAGCGGCGATTTATGTGGCAGGAATCGCCGGCTCTTTGGCCGAAGGGATCGGCCGGGCGCGAGAAGTGGTTGCGTCGGGCGCCGCGCGTGCGGCGCTCGATCGGTTGCGTAAGGCGAGCGCTAGTATTTCCTGATGACGCCGACCACGACGCCCTGCACGATGACGTCGCGTTCGTTCAACCGCAGCGGCTGGAGCGTGTCGTTGGCAGGCTGCAACCTGATCCAACCGCCGGGCTCACGATAGAAGCGCTTGACGGTGGCACCCTCTCCGTGGACCAACGCAATCACGGTCTGACCGGCGTCGGCTTGGTTGCGTTCCTGAACGACGACGTAGTCTCCATCCTTGATGTGTTCGTCGATCATGGAGTCCCCTCGTACCTTGAGCACGTAGCTGCGCCCGCGCCGCGGCAACAGCTCGTCGGGGACGGCAATCGTTTCGTCGTTCGTCACTGCCTCGATCGGATGTCCGGCGGCGACGAGCCCGAGCAACGGCAACTCGGTGGCGCCGGTCTGACCTTTGGGCGGGACGATTTCGATGGCCCGGCTCTCGTTGTGCGTGCGCCGGATGTATCCCTTGCGTTCGAGGTTGGTGAGGTGCTCGTGTACCGTCGCGAGCGACTGAAACCCGAATTGGCGCGCGATCTCCTCGAAGCTCGGGGCGTACCCCTTCTCTTCGAGGTGTTTGGCGATGTAATCGAGGATCTCGCGCTGGCGCCGCGTGACCGGCATGGTTGCTCCCGAAGATTTACCGAAACGTAATCTACCCGAATAACGACCGAACGCAAGGATGCCTGCCAACCCGCGCCGTCCCTCGCTGAGCGCTATTCTGGCCGTGACCCACGAGCGCGTGGCCGCGCTTCAGGGTGCGGCTTCCGAATTGAAACGACGCGCCGCGCAGGCCGCTCCGGTGCGGCCCTTTCTCGGCCAGCCGGGATCTACGGTCGGGCTGATCGCGGAGGTGAAACGACGTTCGCCCTCGCAGGGCACGATTCGCGAGGACCTCGACCCCATCGCGCATGCGCGGGCGTACGTGCGAGGCGGGGCGGTCGCGGTATCGGTCCTCACTGACGAAGCGCACTTTGGAGGCTCGCTGGATGATCTCTCGCGAGTGGCGGCGGCGGTGCCGGTTCCCGTACTGCGCAAAGACTTCATCCTCGACGAGCTGCAGATAATGGAAGCGCGGGCGGCCGGTGCGAGCGCGGTCCTGCTCATCGCGCGGATCGTCGAACCCGATCGCCTGAGGGCTTTGGCGCGCGCGGCGCAGCAGTGGGGGCTTGCGACGCTGATCGAAGTCCATGATGCCGCTGAGCTCGAACCGGCGCTCGCCGCCAGCCCTGGTGTGCTCGGTATCAACGCGCGCGATCTGTCGACGTTCGTCGTGGATCTCGAAGGCGCGAAACAGCTCATTGCGCGCGTGCCATCGCACGTTCCAGTCGTTGCCGAAAGCGGTGTCGAGACTCGCCGCGACGTCGAGCAGCTGGCAGCAGCGGGCGCGGACTTTGTGCTGGTTGGTACGAGCGTGGCGCGTCAGAAGAACCCTGAGGACGCAGTTCGCGCGCTGGTGGGCGTAAAAAGGACCGGTCGATGACTTCAGCTACGGGACGATTCGGCCCCTACGGTGGCCGCTATGTCCCCGAGACGCTGATGCACGCGCTCGAGGAGTTGGCGCACGTCTATGACACGGCTCGTGCGGATGAGCGCTTCTGGGCAGAGCTCGATCAGCTGCTCAAGCATTACGTGGGTCGGCCGACGCCCATCACGGCGGTGCCGCGCCTCTCCGCACAGGTTGGTGCTCAGGTATTGCTCAAGCGCGAAGACCTGAATCACACGGGCGCCCACAAGATCAACAACACGTTGGGACAGGTGCTGCTGGCGCAGCGCATGGGAAAACGGCGCATCATCGCCGAGACGGGGGCGGGGCAGCACGGCGTCGCCACGGCCACTGTGTGCGCGCGCTTTGGTCTCGAGTGCGTCGTTTACATGGGCGAAGCAGACATGCGGCGCCAGCGACTCAACGTGTACCGCATGGAGCTGATGGGCGCGAAGGTCGTTCCCGTGACGTCCGGGACCCGTACACTCAAGGATGCGACCAACGAGGCCTTGCGCGACTGGGTCACGAACGTCACGACGACGCACTACATCATCGGCTCGGTCGTCGGGCCGGATCCCTTTCCGCGTTTGGTGCGCGACTTCCAGTCGGTCATCGGCCGCGAAGCGCGCGCCCAGGTGCTGGAGGGCACCGGGCGGTTGCCACATTCCGTCGTCGCGTGCGTGGGTGGCGGCTCCAATGCGATCGGCATCTTCACCGCCTTTCTCGACGATCCGCACGTGCAACTTGTCGGCGTCGAGGCGGCGGGCGAGGGCGTCACCACGCGCCGGCACGCCGCGACACTCGGTGCCGGCCGGCCGGGCGTCTTCCACGGCAGTCTCAGCTACTTGCTGCAGGACGCGGACGGGCAGGTTCAGCCCGCGCACAGCGTCTCAGCGGGGCTCGATTACCCCGGTGTGGGGCCGGAGCATTCTTTCCTGAAGGACACAGGTCGCGTATTGTATCAAGCCGTGACGGACCGCGAGGCTCTCGACGCATTTGCCGCCCTCTCGCGACTGGAAGGCATTCTGCCGGCGCTCGAGAGCGCCCACGCCGTGGCTTGGGTCATGAAAACACGGTGGTCCTCTGACGATCTCATCCTCATCAACCTGAGTGGCCGCGGCGACAAAGACGTCGCCATGGTCGCCGAGCTTACGGGAGCAGCGCTCTGACGAATCCGTCGTCCTCCATCCCCGAGCTGGCTCTCCCGCCGTCACAGGTCGAGGAGCTGATGCAGGTCGTCAGCAAGGGGATGCGCGCGACGCAGCTGTACATGCCCAACAATCCCGTCTATCAGCGCGCGGTCGAAAACATCCGCTCCGCGTTCCGGCAAATCTGGCAGTCGACCGACGATCTCATCTTCGACATCGGTGAAACGGAGATTCGGTGGGAGGACAATGCGGTCTACAGTCAGGACCAACGCAACGAAAGCATTGCGTGGACGCTGTACAAAGACGGGGTTCGCTCCCTCACGTTCAAACCCGGTGTCGAAGACGCCGAGATCGTGCGGTTCCTGGCGGTGCTCCACCAGGCGAAGAACCTGCAGGCCGACGCGGCCGATGATTTGCTCACGCTGTTGTGGGCCGAAGACTTTCAGTTCGTCACCTATACATTCCGCGAGCTCGCCAGCGAGAACGCGGTGCCGATCGAGCGCTCCGAGACAAGTACCGAGCACATGGGCGGTGGCGGCGGGACGCCCGGCGGCGAAGCCGGCACGACTGACCCCACCGCGCTCCGTCGCCAGGTAGAAGAAGAAGCACCCCCGAAGCGCGAAGGTCTGGTGTCGGTCGATGACTTCGACACCACGCTCTATTTCCTCGATGACAAGGAAATCGACTATCTCCACAAAGAAGTCGAACGCGAATACGCGCAGGACTTGCGCGGCAACGTGCTCGCGATGCTGTTCGATCTGCTCGAGCTGCAGACCTACGGCACCGTTCGGGCCGAGCTCATTTCGATTCTCGAGAACTTCATCCCGTACCTTCTCGGCGCGGGCGATTTTCGCTCGGTGGCGTTCATCCTGCGCGAGTGCAAGGTCATTCTCCAACGCGCTCGTGAGCTGATCCCCGAGCACCGCCAAGTGCTCGAGGCATTGCCGTCCCGGTTGTCCCAGACCGACGCCCTGTCGCAGCTGCTCCAATCATTGGACGAGGCGACGAGCCACCCGACGGAAGAAGATCTGAGCGAGTTGTTCACCGAGCTGCGCGCCGACGCATTGGGCACGCTCATGGGCTGGCTACCGAAGCTCCACAACGAGCGCGTCCGCGCGCTCGTGCAAGCATCCGCCGAGCGACTCGCGCAGACGTACGCCCCGGAGGTGCTCAAGGCGCTCGCGAGCACCGACCCAGCCGTGCAGCTCGAGATGGTGCGGCTGGCCGGACGACTGAAGCTTCCGGGCGCGCCCGACGGAATGGGACCGCTCCTGGAGCGTGGCGAGCGCGACCTGAAGCTCGCGGTGGTCGAGGCGCTCACGACGATCGGCAGCCCCAGCGCGACCCGCCTGCTCGAAAAAGCCATCGACGATTCGGAGCGCGACGTGCGCATCACCGCGGTCAAGTTCCTGGCCCAACGCGGCCATCGTAACGCGTTCCCCCGGATCGAGGCCGCGGTCATGGGCACGAAACTGAAAGACGCCGACCTGACCGAAAAAATGGCGTTCTTCGAAGCGTATGGAGCGCTCGCGGGCGCCGCGGGCGTGTCGGCGCTCGAGAAGATCCTCGTACCGAAGAGCGGCCTGCTCGCGCGCAAAGAAGATCCTGAACGGCGCGCGTGCGCGGCGATGGCGCTGGGCAAGACTCGGGCGCCCGCCGCACGCGAGGCGCTTCAGAAGGTGACCCAGGATAAGGAAGCCCTCGTCCGCAACGCCGTCAGCCGAGCACTGCGTGATGTCGGCGCGGGGGGCGGGGGGAGCGCGGGAAGCGGAGGGAGCACCGGCTCATGACCGCGCCCGGCAAACGCCCCTCGATGATGGAGACCGCCCAGACCACGGACGGCTTCCTCCGTCACGCCGGCCGGGACTTCCTGGTTGTGCTCTACACCTCGTTCCGCTCGCTCAAGCTGTATCCGATCGAGAACACGCAGGTGCAAAAATCGCTCGACGACCTCGCGGCGACGACGAAGCAGCTCCTGGACGTCGAGCGCGAGCTCGAGGTGCGGATTCAAGGCGAGTTCATCTTCGTCAACTCGACGCGCTTGCGGCTCGATCTCGATAACTATGCGTCGTTCTCGCACATCCTGAACGTCTTTCGCCAGTGCGGCATCGGGGCCGTTCGCGTGGATGAAGGCGTGGACCGCAAGCAGCTGCAGGTCTTCGTGTCGCTGCTGCTCTCCTATGCGGCCAAGGAAGCGAACCCGAACAAGCTGTTCGAGCTATCGCAAAAACTGAGCGACGGCGGCGTGTCATTCATCGGCGTCGAGCCGCCGCTGGAAGCAGAAGAGGACGTCGAAGAGGAGGAACGCCAAAAGGAGGCGGCGAAACGGACGTACGCGCGGTCGGTCGCCGTAACGAAAGAAGTCATCAACAGCATTCGCATGGGCCGCACCGCGAACGTGAAGAAGGTGAAGCGCGCCGTGCAGGCGATCGTCGATCAGGTGCTCAATAATGAATCGTCGCTCGTCGGCCTGACGACGCTCCGCGACTACGACGAATACACGTTCACGCACTCAGTCAACGTCTGCATCTTCTCCGTCGCGCTGGGCCGCAAGCTCGGCCTCACCAAGCTGCAGCTGTACGATCTCGGCATGGCGGCGCTCTTCCACGACGTTGGGAAGTCGCGTGTGCCGCTCGAGGTGCTGAATAAGGAAGGGGGCCTCACCGAGGAAGAGTGGCGCATCATGCAGGCCCACCCATGGCTGGGTGTACTGACGCTCTTCGGATTGCGCGGGTACGGCGAGATTCCCTACCGCGGCATGGTGGTGGCCTACGAGCACCACATGAAGGTCGATCTCACCGGCTATCCGAAATCGATTCGCGGTCGCACGCTGTCGATCTACTCCAAAGTGATCTCGGTCGCGGACGGCTTCGATGCGGCCACGAGTCGTCGCGTCTATCAGACCGTGCCGATTCAGCCCGACCAGGTGCTCAAGGAAATGTGGGAGAACCCGCGCCGCGGCTATGATCCCGTGGTCGTGAAGGCATTCATCAATCTGATCGGGATTTACCCGGTCGGGACGTGCGTCATCCTCGATACCTACGAAGTCGCGCTCGTCCACAGCGCCAATCCCGACGTCGCTCATGTGCACCGTCCGGTCGTGCGCGTCGTGACCACGCCGGACGGCGCCCTCTTGAACCCCGGCACCGTCGTCGATCTTTCCCAGAAGGATGCGAACGGCAATTTCCCGCGCACCATCGTCAAGGTCACCGACCCGGTCAAGTACGGCATCAACATCAGCGACTACTTTGTCTGATGCCATTGCCGCACGGTGGCGCTCGCTCGGCCGACGTCGGGCGCTGATCCCCTACCTAACCGCGGGATTCCCGAACCGGGACGTCTCGCTTGAGGCGCTGCGACGCGTTGCGGCCGCGGGCGCGGACTTCATCGAGGTCGGCGTCCCGTTTTCCGATCCGCTCGCCGATGGACCGACGATCCAGCGCACCACACAAACCGCGCTGGAGCAGGGAATGAACGTTCCGCGGGTGCTCGCCCTGGTGCGAGAAGCCGCCGTGGCGGTACCGGTCATCATCATGACGTACCTGAATCCCGTGATGGCGTTTGGCATCGATCGCTTCGTCGCCGACGCGCATGCGGCGGGGGTGGCGGGCGTGCTGCTGACCGACCTTCCCGCGGGCGCGGACTCCACAATCGAGGAGGCGGTCACGCGGAGCACGCTGGCCCTGATTCGGCTCGTCGCACCGACCACGGATGATGAACGACTCGCCGCCGCGGTGAACAATGCCTCGGGGTTCATCTATCTCATCTCGCGCCTTGGCGTGACCGGGGCGCGCAAAGCCGTCCCCCCAGACCTCGAGGCTCACGTGGCTCGCATTCGCGCCCTGACGAAGCTGCCGATCGCCGTGGGATTCGGGATCGGCACGCCTGCGCAGGCCGCCGCAGCCGCGCGCTACGCCGACGGGGTCGTCGTGGGCAGCGCGCTCATGGACGCTCTCGCGCAAGGCGGTGTCAGCGCGGCGGAGCACCTGGCCCGCGAGTTGGCGGCGGCGGTGCACGCGTGAGCGTCTCCCGGTTCGTCACGATCTACAGCCAGGCGCTTGCCTGGGTCGGCACGGCGCTCCTGATTGCCGTGCTCGTCGCCGATCATCGCTGGCTCGGTCAGATCCCCGAGATCGTGGTGTTGTTCGGCGCCGCGGTGGCATTGCGCGGGCTGTCGGTCCCCTTGAGCAAGTACTCGTATCTGACGCAGACCGCGCTCGTCGGCCTCGCCGGGAGCCTGCTGGTCGGTGTTCCCGCGACCGCGCTCGCCGTCGCCGCTGCGACCGTGGTGACGGATTCCCTCTGGCAACGCAAGCCGGTGCGGGTCTCGTGGATCAATCTGGGACGCGAAGTCATCACGATTGTCGCGGCCTACGGCGTGTACGCGACGGCTCTCTATTGGCTCGACATGCGCGCACCGGTCCTCAACATCGAGCTGCTTCCAGGGCTCGCTGGGTACGCCGTCGCCTACTTTCTGTTCGGTCGCGTGCTGTTCTACTTCAGCTTGATCATTCGCGCGAAGCTCGAACCCGCCGAACGATTGATGATCGTTCGCTACGAGGTCATTGCGTATGCGGCGACACTGCTCGCCGTCACGATCTTCGTCGGCGCGGTCGTCGCCTGGTCGTTCGGCGCATGGCTCCTCGTGGGTCTGGTGCTCACGTTCCTCGGTCTGCTGCTCAAGCAGATGATCGAGGAGGCGATTTCCGCCGAGGAGCTCAACAAGATCCACGCGATGGAAGCGGTGATCACCGCGAATATCAGTCTCGAGGATTCTTTCCAGCGCATCGAACGGCTGGCCAACCGGCTCGTGGATTGGGGCGACTTCCGCATTTATCGGCTGCACGACGGTCAGATGTCGCTCGTGCACCGGTCGACACGGGGGCGGGAAGGGCGTGGGGAACCGTCAGAGGACACGGCAGCCCTTCGCACCGAAGTCGCGACACGCGGTGAGACGGTGGTCATCGACGATGTCACGCGCGACAAACGCGTCGCGGACGCTCCGCTCGAAGTGCAGAGCCTGGTGATCGTGCCGCTCAGATTCGGCGATCAGATCATCGGGACATTGGAGCTCGAGCATCACAAGAAGCACTGCTACCGGCGCCAGGATATTCTCACGATCACCACCTTTGCGAGCCAGCTCGCCACGGCCGTTCACATCACCGATCTGCGGCGACCGCTCGTCGAAACTGTCGAGCGCATGACGAGACAGCTCGCGACGATCGCCCAGACCGCCGAGGCGCTGAAGGGCGCCGCGTCCGCCGTGGCGGCGTCGACGGGCGTGATTCGTGAGGGGGTGCGGCGCGAAGAAGGTGAAGTTTCGGGAGGGCTCGAGGCGACCGAGAGCCTGGCTCAAGTTTCACGCCGCGTGTCGGAGGACGGGGCCGGGGCGGCGCGCGCGTCCATCGCCGCGAGCGACGTCGCCAGCCGCAACCGCACGCAGATCCGCGAGGCGATCCAACGGCTGGTCGGGCTCAAGGCGTTCGTCGGCGAGAGCTCGACCAAGGTGCAACAGCTCGGCCAGATGAGCCGTCGCATCACCGGGTTCATCGCGTCCATTCGCGAGCTGGCCGACATGACGAACCTGCTCGCCTTGAACGCCGCGATCGAAGCGGCGCGTGCCGGAAAGCACGGCAAGGGTTTCGGAGTGGTCGCCGATGAAGTCCGCCACCTCGCCGAGCAGAGCGCGACTGCGGCGGCGGAAGCCGGCGATCTGGTGCAGGACATTCATACGCAGGTCGGCGAAGTGGTCGAACAGATGCGTCGTGGCCAGGTCAACGTCGGCGGCGTCGAGGAGCTGTCCGCGGCTGCGCTCGAAGCCCTCGACGCAATCGTTGCCGCAACGGCAGAGGCGACGGCGCATGCCGCTCGCATCACGGCGGCTGCCGGCGAGCAGAATCAGGCATTCGACCGGTTGCGCGAGCGCATCAACGCCGTGGCGAGCATTGCCGGACAAAACCGCGCTGAGGCGGACGACGTCGCGACGCGGGCCACGCAGGCCGCGGAAGGTCTGACCGATCTCGAGCGCGCGACGCGCGATCTCGAGCAGGTGGCGACCATGCTTCGTGACTTGACCCGCGGTTTCGCCAACGTAGCGTAACCATCGTGAGTTCTGAGCGTGTCTACATTGGCCTCGGGTCGAATGTCGGCGATCGCGCGGCACACCTCGCGCATGCGCGCGCCCGTCTGAACACGCTTCCAAGAACGCGCGTCGTCGCCACGTCGCGCGTCGAGGAGACCGCGCCCATCGGTCCCGTGCCGCAGGAGCCCTACCTCAATCAGATGGTGCTCGTCGAAACGTCACTGAGCCCGGAAGAATTGCTCGCTCACTGCCGCAAGATCGAAGCGGAGCGGGGCCGGGAACGGCACGAACGCTGGGGGCCGCGCACGCTCGATCTCGACATCGTGCGCTACGGGTCGCGCACGATCCGCGAGCCGAATCTCACGATTCCCCATCCCGAGCTGCCCAATCGTGACTTCTGGCGCCGGGAAATCGCCGAGCTCGAGGCGTTGAGCCATGCCTAACGTCACGACGCACAGCTTGCTCGAGATGAAGGAAAGAGGCGAGCGAATCGTGGCGCTCACCTGCTACGACGCGCTGTTTGCCCGACTCCTCGACGCGAGCGGCATCGACATCCTGCTCGTCGGCGACTCGCTCAACCAGGTTCTCGCCGGCGCGCCCTCCACGCTCTCCGCGACGCTCGAACAGATGATGTACCACACCACCATGGTGCGCCGCGGCACCGAGCACGCGATGGTGATCTGCGACATGCCGTTCCTCAGCTATCAGGTCTCGCCCGAAGACGCGGTGCGCAACTGCGGTCGCGCGATGAAAGAGACGAATTGCCACGCGGTAAAGATCGAAGGCGGGCAGCCGATGGCCGCGACGGTGCGGCGCTTGGTGGACGTGGGCATACCGGTCATGGGACACCTCGGCCTCACCCCGCAATCGGTGCACGCCCTCGGCGGCCATCGGGTCCAGGGTCGCGACGAGGCGTCGGCAGGACGATTGAAGGCGGATGCGATCGCGCTCCAGGACGCCGGTGCCTTCGCGGTGGTGCTGGAGCTCGTGCCGGCCCCGCTCGCGTCGCAGATCACGAAGTCGCTCGCGATCCCGACGATTGGCATTGGCGCCGGCCCCGCCTGCGACGGGCAGGTGCTCGTGCTGCACGATATGCTGGGCCTGAATGATCAATTCTCCGCCAAGTTCATCAAGAAGTACGCGGCTCTGGCGGAAGATGTGCGCGAGGCCGCGCGGGTATTCGCGGCGGAGGTGCGCGAGGGCCGCTACCCGGGACCGGAGCATTCTTTCGGCAAGTGATATTAAATTGGGGTGCACCTTCTCGAGGGACCAGACGCAATGTCGAAGACGGACGACGAAAAGCTCGCCAAGCTGATCAAGAAGAACATTGCCAAGGCGGCCAAAGCCAAGCCCAAAGCGCGGCGCCGCTACGACCCGACGCTGCCGCCTGAGAGCACGGATGATGATATCGAGCGTCGCGACTTCTTTTCGGAGATGAAGAAGCGCGAGTTCTAGTTGCGCGAGCTCTCCGACCTTGCCGAGATGCGCTCGTGGTCGGCCGCTGAGCGCTCTCGATCCCATACGATCGGTTTCGTTCCCACCATGGGATACCTTCACGAGGGCCATTTGCGCCTCGTGGATCGCGCCCGCGAGCTCTCCGAGCGTGTCGTCGTCAGCATCTTCGTCAATCCACTGCAATTCGGTCCCAGCGAGGATCTCGCGCGCTATCCCCGCGACCTCGAGCGCGATCGCAAACTCGCCACTGCCCGGGGAGTCGATTGCCTGTTCGTGCCGGAGGCGAGCGCCATGTACCCCAGGGGGGGCGGGGGGGGCGGGCCGAGCGAGCCGCTGGCGCGCATTGTACCCGGGCCCGTGGCCGAGACGCTCGAGGGCGCGGCACGCCCGGGCCACTTCACGGGTGTTCTCACCGTCGTCGCCAAGCTCTTTCATATCGTCGGTCCTGACGTCGCGGTGTTCGGTCGCAAGGACTTTCAGCAAGCGATACTCGTGAAGCGATTAGTGCAGGACCTCGATTTTCCGCTGACCATCGATGTCGCCCCCACGGTGCGGGAGCTCGACGGGCTCGCGCTGTCCTCGCGCAATACCTACCTCTCGCCCGACGAGCGGCGGTCCGCCCTCGCGCTGTCGCGTACCCTGCGTACGCTCGAGCAAACGTGGCGCGGCGGCGAAGCCGATCCCGCGAAGCTGCAGCGCATCGGCATGGAGTCGCTGCGCGTTCCCGGTGTCGCACCTGAATACTGTGCGCTCATCGACGAGACTCTGGAGCCTGTGAAGCGGCTGACCGCACACACCGTCGCCGTCGTGGCGGCGCGCGTCGGGACGACGCGGCTCATCGACAACGTGGTGCTGGGCGAGGGCATCGGCACGGATCCGCGAGTCACACCATGAGTCTGCCGGACTGGGCCCAGGTGACGGCGGAGCGGCGCGCGCACATCGAACGGGTGGTCGCGCTGCTCAACGAATGGGCCAACGCCATGCACGTCGCCGCGGCCGAGCGCGACCGCTGGTTGCGTGCCGGCTGGCTGCACGACGCGCTGCGGGACTCGCCGTTCAAGGATCCCACCGCTCACGGGCCTGCTGCCGCCGTGCGTGCCGCCGAGACGGGCGAGCGCGACCAGGGCGTGCTCGACGCCGTTCGCTGGCACACGGTCGGCTCAGCGGACTGGGACAACGTGGGGAAGATGCTGTATCTCGCCGACTTCCTCGAACCGGGGCGTCATCGCGGCTCGGTCGATACCGATCACGAGATCCTCGCCGATCGCGTCCCCACCGAGCATGAAGCAGTGCTGCGGGAAGTCGCCCGCCGTCGCCTCGATTGGGTGTTGCGTTCGGGATGGCCGTTGCCGGCCGCAACCGTGGCTTTCTGGAATAAGCTGGCGAACTCGCGATGACCGTTCGATTCGCCGCAGCAGCCGTTCTGATCCTCTGTGCGTGCGGCGGTGGGACACCCGCAAATACCATCCCCGGTGATCGTGGGCCGGCGCTCGCCGTGGAAGTCCTCAACGCCAGTGGACGCGCGGGCGATGCCAAGGTTGGCACGCGCCTGCTGCGGCGAGCGGGTATCGACGTCGTGTATTTCGGGAATGCGTCCCCGACCGACCCACGCTCCGGGCTCGACTCGACACGGATCATCGTCCGGCGAGGTGCCGCGCAAGCGGGCGAGCGCGTGCGCGCGGCGCTGGGGGTGGGGCGCGTCGAGGTTCACCTCGACAGCGCGCGCTTACTCGATGTGAGCGTGCTCCTCGGCGCCGACTTTTCGCCGCGGGCGAAGGGGAGCGTCGACTTCCACCCGTAGCTGACCGCAGGCCGCGCTGATGTCGAGACCGCGGCTGCGCCGGAGCACTGCCTCCACGCCCCGCTGCTTGAGACGCCGCTCGAAGGCGAGCATCTGCGCCCGCGAGCTGGGCGTGAGGTCGGGTGCTCCGCCGGGATGCAGCGGCAACAGATTCACGAGCGCGTCCAGGGGCTGCGCGATCTTCGCCAACTGATCGGCGATCTCAGGCGCATCGTTCTTGCCGCCGATGAGGACGTACTCGAGTGTCACCCGGCGACGGAACTGCTTCAGGGCGTCGGTCAGCTCGGGGAGTGTGTACTTCTTCTCGATCGGCATGAGCTCGCGACGCAGCTCCGGCGACGGTGCGTGCAACGAAACCGCCAACCGGAATTGCTCGCCGCGTTTCGCGAACTTTGCGAGATTGGGCAGAATGCCGACGGTCGAGACCGTGATGTGCCGCGCCCCGATCCCGAATCCCTCCGGCTGATTCAGAATCGTCAGTGTGGCGTCGACGGCGTCCCAGTTGAGCAGCGGCTCGCCCATTCCCATGAACACGACGTTGGTCGGCTTCTGTGCTGGATCGCGCAACACCATCTCGCGAACCTGGCCCGCGATTTCGCCAGCCGAGAGATTGCGGCGAAAGCCCATGCGTCCGGTGGCGCAGAAAACACAACCCAGCGCGCAGCCTGCCTGCGACGAGATGCACAGCGTGCGACGCTTGCCTTCCGGGATCAGCACCGACTCGATCGCTTCGTCGTCGGCAAGCGCCCACAGAAACTTCTCCGTGCCGTCGCTCGAAACCTGATGGGTGCGCAGCGTCAAACGCTGTACGGGGAACGCTTCGTCGAGCGCCGTTCTCAACGGCGCGGGCAGATCGGTGGCGTCGCTCCAGCGCCCGACGGGACGTTGCCACAGCCGCGGAAGGATCTGGCGGATGCGATAGGCAGGCTCACCGCGCGCACTGAGCCAGTCGGCGAGCGCACTGCGCGCCGCCTCCGGAGTGAGGCTGAGGAGATCGATCGTCACTTGAAGGTGGCTTCGACACCCACGCGGTAGGCCGAACCGACTTCGTTCACGCCGGTGTCGCGCGCCAGCGTGACGCGGTACTTCCCAACCGTCAAACCGAGCCCGGCGACTGGACGCCAGCCGGCGCCGCTTGAGTAGCCGCCCTCACGACCCACCATCAGATCGAATGAAACCTTACGCACGAGCTCTGCTCCGACGCCGAGCTGATGGTCGGCGGGGAAGCCGTGTCCAAACGCGAGACCGTAACGGCCTCGGACCACGACGCGATCGCGCCCGTCTGAGACCGATCCCTGCCAGAGACGCGCTTCGATTCCAGCATACAGATCGTGCGCAGGATCGTTGAACTTGAGCGAGGAAAAGAAGTGTGTCGCCAGCGCGACGCGCAGCCGGTCCCCCGCGAAATTGCGACTCGCGCCGACGTCGAACGTCCAGCGATCCGAGCGCGACGCGTCGAGGCGTGTCGCTTGCGAGGCGATCGTGGCGCCGAGGTTCGTCCCGGCGATCCTGCGCGCCCAGGTTGCGCCGAATGCAAATGTGTAGACGGGGATCGTGCCGCCCGTGGGATCCGGACTGTCGATCGTCTGCGTCAGGTCGCTCAGCCCCACGCGGCCGTACAGCAGCCCAACTTGTCCGAAGCGCCCGGCCGACGAGCGGACTGTGGCGATCATGCCGGTGGCATCCACGGCTGAGGGCGTCTGAATCGCTTCGAAGGCGAGCTGTAGTTTCGGCGGCGCGCTGTCGGGGACTTGCGCCGGATTCCAGAACGCGGCCGCGGCGCCGGTTGCCAGGGCGGTGGGTATCGGCAACGTCGTCGCGGCGACGCGCCAGAGCGTCGATCCCGCTGCTGCCTGCTGTCCCGCGGCGCCTCCGGACGCCGCCCAAAAGAGTCCTAAAACCAGCAGGCCAATGCGTTGCATGCCGAACGTTTACTCACGGCTGTGGCGCCGTCAACTCAAGTCAACTATCTTCAACCGGTTACGGCACTTGGACATACTCCATTGCGGCTCTCAGAACTCCTGACGCCCGACCGAATCCGGGTACCATTACGGGCCCAGAGCAAGGAAGGTGTGCTCCGGGAATTGGTCGACCTGCTGGTGGGAGGCAACGGAGCCTCGGATGATGTCTTTCAGGCGATACTCGAGCGCGAGCGGCAGTTCCCGACGGGCATCGGCTATGGGGTCGCCGTACCGCACGGCAAGACGCCCGCGTTGGCAAATCTGGTGGCGGTCGCCGGGACGACACGCGCGCCGGTGCCCTATGAAACAGTCGATGGCGAACCGGTTCGCCTCTTTTTTTTGCTGGCCGGCCCGGAGTCGCAGGCGGGAGCACACGTGAAGGCGCTGAGCCGTATCTCGCGGCTCGTGCGGCGCGAACCGATCCGCGCCCGCCTCGTGGGCGCGCAGACGCCGGAAGAGTTCTTCCAAATCCTCTGTGAAGCCGAGAGGGGGGGCGCATAGAGACTCGGACAACCTGGCGCACTCATCGCTGCGGGGCGTTGCGAAAGGAGCACATTGGACAGCGGGTGCGATTGGGGGGCTGGGTCCACCGCCGCCGTGACCTCGGCGGCATCGTCTTCCTCGATCTCCGCGACCGCGACGGCCTCGTTCAGGTCGCCCTCGGTCCGGGGTGGGCGGCTCCCGATCTCGTCTCCCGTGCCCAAACCGTCGGGACCGAGACCGTCGTCCTCGTCGAAGGGGAAGTCACCGCCCGGCCACCCGCGATGCGGAATGCCGAGCTCGCGACCGGGGATGTGGAAGTCCACGCCACCGTCCTGGAGATCGTGGGACCGGCGGAGACGCCGGCGATTCCCGTCGCCCGCGGGAAAGGCGAGGAGCTCCCGGCCGAAGAGCTGCGCCTCAAGTACCGCCATCTCGATCTGCGGCGCCCGGAGCTACAGGCGAATCTCATCCTGCGCCATCGTTTGCTGCAGCGCGCGCGTCGCGCGTTGAGCGAATTGGACTTTCTCGAGATCGAAACGCCGATCCTCACCAAGCCCACGCCCGAAGGCGCGCGTGACTACCTCGTGCCGTCGCGCGTACACCCGGGCGAGTTCTACGCGCTGCCGCAGTCGCCGCAGATCTACAAGCAGCTGCTCATGGTGTCCGGCTTCGACCGCTATTTCCAGATCGCGCGCTGCTTCCGCGACGAGGATCTGCGGTACGACCGGCAGCCGGAGTTTTCGCAGATCGACATCGAGGCATCCTTCGTTGGCCAGGAAGATGTGATGGGGTTCGTCGAGGCCGTGCTCGTCGCGCTGTGGGACGAAGCCGGTCACAGGATCGACCGCTCGTTTCCGCGGCTCACGTGGCGCGAGGCGATGGAGCGCTTCGGTACCGACAAGCCGGATCTCCGGTTCGAATTCACGATCGCGGATTGGACCGCGCAGGTGCGGCCGCTCGCGGTCCCGTTCTTCCAGGGGGCGCTCACCAACGGAGCGCGGGTGCGTGGCATCGCCGTGAAGGGCGGCGGCACGCTGTCGCGCAAAGACGTCGATCAGCTCGCCGAGACGGCGAAGACGCACGGCGCGCCCGGGCTCGCCTGGGTGAAGCGACAGGGTGAGCAGGTCTCCGGCTCCGTCGGCAAACATTTCACCGCCGAAGCGCTGGGCCGGCTCGGTATCGGCGATGGCGACGTCGCGCTCATGACGGTCGGTCCCGATCGCGTGACGTCACCCGCGCTCGACAAGGTGCGGCAGGAAGTCATCCGGCGCCTCGCGCCGGCGCCCAAGAGCGCGCACGCGTTCTGCTGGGTGGTGGACTTTCCGCTTTTCCAGCCCGATCCCCAGACCGGAAAACCGGTGTTCGCCCATCATCCGTTCACGTCGCCGCATCCCGAGGACCTGCGCAAGCTCGACACCGATCCGTTTGCCTGTCGTGCGCTCCACTACGACGCCGTGTACAACGGCAACGAGCTGGGATCGGGCTCGATTCGTATCACCGATCCGGCCATTCAGCGCAAAGTCTTTGCGCACCTCGGCCTGTCGCCCGCGGATGTCGACGCACGTTTCGGCTTCCTGTTGACCGCGTTGGCGGCAGGGGCGCCGCCGCATGGCGGCTTCGCCGTGGGGTTCGACCGCACGGCGATGCTCCTTGCCGGTGCAGGGTCGTTGCGCGACGTGATCGCGTTTCCGAAGACGACCGCGGCGCGAGCGCTCTTCGAGGGTGCGCCGGCTCCGGCGCGCGCGGAAGACCTGGCCGCACTTCACATAAAGGTGGTGCCTCCCCATGAGTGACGACGTCATCCAGCGGCTGTCCGTCGAGGGCGTGGACCCATTGGCTCTGGCAGGTGTGAACGATGCCAACCTGCTCGAGCTCGCGCGCCGGCTCGGCGTGCGTGTCTCGTTGCGTGGGGATACGCTGTCCATCGCGGGATCCGCCGCGGCGATCGAGCGAGCGGGCACTGTGGCTCAGGCGTTGATCGACCTCGCGCGCATGGGCGAAAACCTCGACGTGCATGACGTGGAACGCGTGGTGGCGGACGAAGCCCAGGGCGAGCTCGCGGAAGGTCGCCAGGCGGCCGATCCCGTGAAGATCATTCTGCCGGGCCTGCGGCGCGTGATTCAGCCGAAAACCGCCGGCCAGCGCGAGTATCTCCGTGCGATCGCCGATCACGACATCGTCATCGGCATCGGGCCGGCCGGCACCGGCAAGACCTATCTCGCGGTGGCGGCGGCGGTGGACGCGCTCGCCCGCAAGCGCGTCCGGCGCATCATCCTGGCGCGGCCGGCAGTGGAGGCCGGGGAGAATCTCGGATTTCTGCCCGGAGATCTTCAGGAAAAGGTCGACCCGTACCTGCGGCCGCTGTACGACGCACTCGAAGACATGATGCCGCGCGAGCGCGTGCAGAAGGCGCTCGAAACCCGAACCATCGAGATTGCGCCGCTTGCCTACATGCGCGGCCGCACGCTCAACGACGCGTTCGTGATCCTGGATGAGGCCCAGAACGCGACCGGCATGCAGATGAAGATGTTCCTGACGCGTCTGGGCGTGAACTCGCGCGCCGTGATCACCGGCGATAAGACGCAGATCGATCTGTCGAACCGCGAGGATTCGGGGCTGCTGCAGGTCGAGCGCATCCTTCCCGGCATCGAGGGGATCGGCTTCTGCTACCTGAGCGACGCGGACGTCGTGCGCCATCGCCTGGTGCGTGACATCATCCGCGCCTACGCCGAGGATGCGCAGGGTTAGATGAAACTCCCGACCCGCGAGAAGATTCGCTATCACGCGACGCGCTGGGTGTGGGTGCCGTTCCTGGCACTCGTCGCGCACGCCTCCTTCCCATCTGGTGCCGCCGACGTCGCACCGCTGCTGGAGCCCGGCGCGCGCTCCGACAACGAGATCGTCGCGCCGTTCAACTTTGTCGTGAACAAGTCGGAGGACGAGCTGCAACGGGAGGCGGAGGAGCTCGCCGCATCCGCGAAACCGATTTACGAGTTCCGGCAGCGCGCCTACGACAGCACGGCGACGACCATGGCCGCGTTCTTCAGCGCCGTGGATGCCGCGGCCGACCAGGGGCAGCAGGCGATCATCCGCGCGGCGAGGGAGTTCGGCGTACCGCTCACCGCGCAGGAGGCTGCGTACCTGAGCAAGGGCGGCAAGCGTCGCGCGCTCCAGCAGGCGCTCCAGAAGTTGTTCGATCGCACGCTCGCGCAGGGCGTCACCGCGCCCGGCGTCCTGCAAGTCGAGCAATCGCGCGAGCTGATCGTGCGGCGCGGATCGACGGAATCATCCGTGTCACGCGATCAAGTGCTCACGTTCGCGCATTACTTGAGTCGCGCCAAGCAGCTGCACCCCGACGCCGGCTCGAGCGTCGGCGACGTCCTCTACCTGAAACTGGTCCGGCAGTTCTTCCGGCCCACGTTGATTCCCAAACAGCTCGAGACCGAACGGCGCCGCAACGAGCTGCGTGGCAGCGTCGATCCGAGCAAATACATCGTGCGCGCCGGCGACCGCATCGTCGCGCCGCACGAAGTCGTCACGAATGAAGCGCATGAGCGGCTCGTCGCGCTGCATCAGGAGCTCCTGCGCCGCGGCGCGGCCACCACGTACTCGATGCGCGGCGTGCTGGGTCCGTTGCTCCGGGACACGTTGCTGCTCTCGATCTTCTGGGTCTTGATGGTGTTCTATCGGCGCGAGACCTACACCGACTTGCGCCAGGTCGCGTTGATCGGCGGACTGTTCGCGGTCCTCTTGCTGCAAGCGGGGATCGTGGCGCGGTCCTATACGGAGCATCCCGAAATCATCTTCATGCCCTTCGTCGCCATGATGATGACGGTGCTCTTCAACGGCCGAGTCTCCATGATCGCCGCGATGATCCTGGCGGTGGTGATCGGGCTGCAACCGGTCTTTCACGATGTTCCAGCGTTGTTCTTGTGTCTCGTCGGCGGCGTGACCGCGGCGCTGTCCGTCCGTGCCCTGCGCAGCCGCAGTAACTTCTACGCGCCGGTCCTCATCATCGCGGCCGGCTACCTCATCGGGGCACTTGCACTGGGCCTCTCGGGCGGCTGGCCGATCGCCGAGATTGGTCTACGCGGATTGCTCGGCGCCCTGAATGGACTGGTCTCGGCCGGGCTGACGTTCTTCCTGCTTCCGGTTGCGGAAGCGGTCACGCACATCACCACCGACCTCACCCTGCTCGAGCTCTCCGACCCCAGCCGGCCGCTGCTGCGGCGCCTTTCACTCGAGGCACCGGGGACGTACGCCCATAGCGTGGCGATGGCGAACCTCGTCGAAGCCGCTTGCAACCGCATCGGGGCCAACGGACTCCTGGGCCGTGTGGGCTGCTACTACCACGACATCGGCAAGGTGAAGAATCCGCTGTACTTCGTGGAGAATCAGATCCCGGGCAACAATCCTCACGACCGGCTCAAGCCGGTGCAATCCGCGCAGATCATCAAAGCGCACGTGATCGACGGACTGGCATTGGCGGCCGAAGCGCAGTTGCCGGACTCGGTAGCCGCCTTCATCCCCGAGCACCACGGCACGAGCGAAATCACCTACTTCCTCGATAAGGCGAAGAAGATCGACGGCGGTCAGGCACGGAATCCCGAGGATTTTACGTATCCGGGTCCCAAGCCCAGGTCGATGGAAACCGCGATCGCGATGATCGCCGATTCGGTCGAGGCGGCGCTGCGCGTGCTCGAGGATCTGACGCCGCAGAAGATCGAGGAAGCGATCGATCACATTGTGAAGACCAAGGTGAACGCCGGCCAGCTCGACGAAGCGCCGCTGACGCTGCAGCAGATCGAGCAGGTGAAGGCGGCATTCCTCCTGGTGCTCAGCGGCATGTACCACAACCGCATCGACTATCCGGAGTCCAGTGGCGGCATCGGCGCGGCGTGGCAGCCGGCGACCGCGCGGCGCTAATCGGGGGAGACTCGTGCGTGTGGCCCAACGAGTGCTGGCCTGGGAACGCGCGCCGGCCCGGTCCCACATCGACATCACGCTGTTGTCTCCGGCGGGCATGCGTCGCCTGAACCGGCGCGCGACCGGCCGTCGCGGCGTGACCGACGTCATCTCCTATTCGTTGCCCCAACCCGACGGCAGCCTCCTCGGCGACGTCTACATCTGTCCTGAAGTCGCCGGCTCCACCGAAGAATTGGTGCGGCTGGCGGTCCACGGGACCCTGCACGTGCTCGGCTACGATCACCCCGAGGGCGCCGGGCGGACCCGGTCGCCGATGTGGCGACTGCAGGAGCGTTACGTACGGCGGCTCGTTCCCTAATGCTGACCGAAGCAGCACTCCGCGTGACGGGGCTGGTAGTCGCGATCGTCGCGGTCGTGTGGGCCGCGCTGCTCGCCCTCGCCGAAGAAGCAGCCGTCGGTGAGGCGCTGCACACGCTGGGCGACGCGCCACCCATCGCCGCCGAGCGCCGCGTGCCGCTGCATCGCGCTCTGCACGTCGCCCGCCTCGCGCTCCTGGTGCTCGGGGCGGTTGCGACGGCACATGCCGTCGCGTGGTGGACCAGGCCGTGGGCTGAAGCGTTGCTCACGCTGGTCGTCGGAACGCTGCTCCTGTTCATCGGCGGGGACGCGCTGCCGCGGAGTGTGGCACGAATCGCTCCCGAATTGTCCGAAGCGTCGTTGCCACTGGCGCGCCGGACTCTGGCGCCGTTCGGACCGCTGCTCTGGCTGCTGGCGTGGGCCGACCGAGGCCTGCATACGCTCGTGCACACGCCGCGGCCCTTGCAGCCGAATCTCGGTATCGCGCAGCGCGACATGCTCCTCGGCGTCTTCACGCTGGCGGATACGACGGTGGACGAGGTCATGACGCCGCGGCTCGATATGAAGAGCGTCGACGTCGGCGCGTCGACGGAGGAGGTGCTCGACGCCTTCCGCCAGAGCCAACATGCGCGCCTGCCCGTGCTCGATGGCTCCCCGGACAACGTCGGCGGTGTCGTCTTCGTCAAGGATCTCGTGCCCATCGCCATGGGCCTGGCGGAGCCCGGCATGCGGTGGCAGACGCTGGTTCGCACGGCAGCGTTCGTTCCCGAAACGAAGACCTTGGACAGCCAGCTCCGCGATTTCCAGGGGACGCCGGCTCATATCGCGATCGTCGTCGACGAGTTCGGCGGCACGTCCGGATTGATCACCCGCGAAGACATCCTCGAGGAGATCGTCGGCGAGATCCGCGACGAGCACGACACCGAGACGGGCCCCACGATCCGGCGCGATGGCGGGCGCGTGTGGGTAGATGGGCGCGTCAGCCTCGACGAGTTGTCGGCGGCGCTCGGCACCACCTTTGCGCATGCCGAGGTGTCGACGGTCGGCGGACTGGTGTACTCGGTGCTCGGCCGCGTCCCCCGGCCTGGTGACGAGCTGACCCTTGATGGCTACCGCGTCGTCGTGGAACGCGTCGAACAGCGGCGCGTCACTCAAGTCTCGTTCGAAAAGCGATGAGCGTCGCCCTCGTCGTTCTGCTCCTCGGCCTCCTCGTCGCCGGCATCTCGGCCGCCGTCGGCGTTGCCGCCGCGACGGTGAGCCAGCACGAGCTCACGCGCTGGGTTGCGTACAAGCTGCGCGGGTCGGCGGCCACCGTCGGACTGCTGCAAAATCCCGGACGTACGCTCGCGACGGCGAACACACTCACGACGCTCGGCGTGCTGCTCGCTGCCGGCGCGATTCCGGCGCTCCTCGCCGCCACGACGCCGACGTTCCTCGGTGTGTTCACGGTTGCGGTGGGCGTCCCGCTCTTCATCGGGGCTTCATACCTCGTGCCGCGCGTGCTCGGCCGGCGCTGGGCGGAAGCGCTGGTCGCGCGCGCGGTCCCGTGGATGGAGCGACTCGGTACCGTGCTGTCACCGTTCATTCCGCGGCGTGAAGCCTCGACACGAACCACGTTGGCCGCGCTGCTCGCGAGCGCCGATACGGCGGCGCTGGCTGGTACCGATGAGATGGCGGTCGTCTCCGGCGTGCTGGCGTTTGCGGATCGCCCCGTGCGCGAGCTGATGGCGCCGCGCACCGCCATCGTGGCGTTCCCGGAGGGCATGCTCGCGGCCGAGGCGGCTCACGTGCTGCAGCAATCGGGGTTCAGCCGGTACCCCGTGTACCGCGGCTCGTTAGACGAGGTGGTCGGGGTCGCGCACACACTCGACCTGCTGGCGCTCGCACCGGAAGCGCCGGTCCACGTCCGGCCCCCGTTGACCGTGCCCGCCACAACGCGCGCGGCCGATCTGATGCTGGAGATGCAGCGGGGTGGACAGCATTTGGCGGTGGTGCTCGACGAGTTCGGAGGGACCGCCGGCCTCGTCACCTTTGACGATCTGCTCAACGATCTCGTCGGCGAACTGTTCGAGCCATTGCCGGCGCCCGCGGCGGCTGCCCCTCAGGCGGCGACGACGCGAATCGTTGAGATCGAAGGAAACACGCCGGTCACCACGCTCGCCGAGATGCTTGGCGTGAGTCTCGGAGCGGGCGCGCAAACTGTGGGCGGCTTGCTGATCCACGCGCTGGGGCGCATTCCCCGCGCGGGCGAGCGATTCACGTATCAGGGACTCGAGTTCGACGTCCTCGCAGCCAGCGCCACGCGCGTCGAGCGCGTGGCCGTGCGGACGGGACCGGTGCGCCTCCAGTCATTGGATCGCCCGGAGTGATCGGTGCCGACTAAGCGAGCGGTTACCTACCTCAGCGTGGCCGAAGAATGGCCGGCGCTCTCTTCCGCGGAGCGCGCGCGCCGCCTCCAGCGTCTGCCGCATGACGTTGGACACGAGTTCTTTTTCGACCTAGAAGCCGCCGACCAGAAGGATCTGCTGCTCGCGCTGCCACCCGGCGAGCGCCGCCATTGGATTCGCCTCCTCGCGCCCGACGACGTCGCCGATGTCATCCAAGCCGCGCCCGAGGACCAGCGCAGTGGGATGCTGTCGTTGCTCGACGAGCCGACGCGCGCCGAAGTCGCCGCGTTGCTCGCCTACGCCGAGGATGAGGCGGGCGGCCTGATGAATCCGCGCTACATGCGCGTCCGGCCTGACATGACGGTGGCGGAGGCGCTGGGATATTTTCGCCGCCAGGCGCAGCAACGGGCCGGTCGGGACGTACCGACGTATGCCTACATTCTCGATAACCAGGGCAAGCTGCGCGGCGAGATAACGCTGACCGATCTGATTGCCGGCGACCCGGCGGCCAATGTCGGCCAGCTCATGCACACCGACATCATCACGATCCCTGCAGAAGCCGATCAGGAAACGGTCGCTCGCCTCTTCGCGGAGCACGGTCTTGCCGCTGCTCCCGTCGTCGACGCGACGGGCCGGATGAAGGGTGTCGTCACCGCCGATGACGTGGTCGCGGTCGTCGAAGAGGAGGCGACCGAGGACATCCAGAAACTCGGCGGTTCCGAGGCTCTCGATGCGCCGTATCTCAGAACCGCATTCGGGCGCATGGTGCGGAAACGCGCCGGCTGGCTGGCGGCGCTGTTTCTGGGCGAGATGCTCACGGCGACCGCGATGGCGTTCTTCCAGGACGAGATCGCCAAGGCGGTCATCCTCGCGCTGTTCGTGCCATTGATCATCTCGAGCGGCGGCAATTCCGGATCACAGGCATCGACGCTCGTGATCCGGGCGATGGCGCTCGGGGAAGTGCACCTGCGCGATTGGTGGCGCGTCATCCGGCGCGAGTTCGCGGCCGGCATCGTGCTCGGGGGGGTGCTGGGAGCGATCGGCTTTCTCCGCATTACCCTGTGGCACGCGATTACCGGAATCTACGGTGAGCATTACCTGCTGATCGCACTGACGGTGTTCGGCAGCCTGATCGGCGTCGTGACATTCGGAACAATGGCCGGCTCACTGTTGCCATTCATTCTCAGGCGCCTGGGCTTCGATCCGGCGAGCGCGTCGGCGCCGTTCGTTGCAACGCTGGTCGACGTGACCGGTCTTATCATTTACTTCACGGTGGCGAGCCTCATCCTGCGCGGAACCCTCCTATGACGGTCACGCGGCCGTTATCCTTAGAGCCTATGCGGCTCGATGCGGTGCTGGAGGGTTTGGCGCGCGGCGACACCGCCGCGCTCGCTCGTGCCATCAGCCTCGTCGAGAATCAGCGCGAGGGCTTTGAACGCGTCCTGACCGAGGTGCATGGCCGGATCGGGAAGGGAAAGACTCATCGCATCGGCATCACGGGGCCGCCGGGCGCCGGAAAGAGCACACTCACCGAACAGCTCGTCCGTCTCTATCGAGAACGCGGACTCAAAGTCGCGGTGATCGCGGTCGATCCCACCAGTCCCTTCACGGGTGGCGCACTGCTCGGCGATCGCATTCGAATGGAGTCGGTCAGTCTCGATCCCGGGGTTTTCATTCGATCGATGGCGACGCGCGGCGCCCAAGGCGGTCTCGCGACAACGACCGAAGAAGTCGCCGACGTCCTCGAGGCGTTCGGCTTCGACCGCATTCTCATTGAAACCGTCGGCGTCGGTCAGACCGAGCTCGATGTCGCCGCGACCGCGGAAACGACCGTCCTGGTGCTCGTTCCGGAATCGGGCGACGGCATCCAGACGCTGAAGGCCGGGGTAATGGAAATTGCGGAGCTCTACGTGATCAATAAGAGCGACCGCCCCGGCGCAGACAAGCTGAAACAGGAAGTGGAAGTGATGCTCGGCATTCGCCGGGGAAATGCGTTTGCGCATGTGCGACCCCACCACGGGACGGCGTTGGACAGTGGGAAAGTTGGAAGGAAACACCTTCCAACAGTCCAACCTTCCAATGCCTGGGAAGCTCCGGTTCTCTCGACGGTCGCCTCGAAAGGTGAAGGGATATCCGATCTGATCGCCGCGCTCGAGAAGCACCACGATTATCTCGAGCGCACGGGCAAGCTCGCCGAGGGCCGCAAGCGACGACTCGCGGCGCGAACACGAGCGGTGGTCAATCGGGCAATCCGCCAATGGGTGTTGGATGAGACGCAGGCAGAAGAGTTGCTGGCTCGCCGCCTCGATGACGTGGCCGCCGGCACCACGAGTCCCTATGAGGTCGCGGCGGAAGTTCTGCAGCGGGTGAGAAACGGCAAATGACGATCCAGAAAAAGCCCCTCTACACAGCGTCCGATCTCGACGGCTTCGACGTCGAGCGCCAGCTCGGCCGGCCCGGTGAGTACCCGTTCACGCGCGGCATTCATCCGACGATGTACCGCGGCAAGCTCTGGACGATGCGGCAATTCGCCGGGTTCGGCAGCGCGGTCGACACGAACCGCCGCTACAAGTTCCTGCTCGAGCACGGCCAGACGGGTCTGTCGGTCGCCTTCGACTTTCCGACGTTGATGGGCTACGACTCGGACCATCCGCGCTCCGAAGGCGAAGTCGGGAAGTGCGGCGTCGCGATTGCGTCGCTCGCCGACATGGAGACGCTGTTCGCCGGCATACCGCTCGACCAGGTCTCCACGTCCATGACCATCAACGGGCCCGCGGCGATTCTCTTCTGCTTCTATGTCGCTGCCGCGGAGAAACAGGGCGTCTCGATTGCGAAACTGCGCGGCACCGTCCAGAACGACATTCTCAAGGAGTACATGGCCCAGCATGCCTGGGTCTATCCGGTCGAGCCCGCGCTCAAGGTCATCGTCGACATGTTCGAGTGGGGCGCGAAGCACACCCCGCTCTGGAATACGATCTCGATCTCGGGCTATCACATCCGCGAAGCCGGCGCGACCGCGGCACAGGAGCTCGCGTTCACGCTGGCCAATGGCTTTACCTACGTCGAGCGGGGCGTCGCTCGCGGCCTCGACATCGACAGCTTCGCCGCCCGGCTTTCCTTCTTCTGGGACATTCACAACGACTTCTTCGAAGAGATCGCGAAACTGCGTGCCGCCCGCCGCATCTGGGCGCGGCACATGCGCGAGCGCTACAATGCCAAGCAGCCGCGGTCGTGGATGATGCGCTTCCATAGCCAGACGGCCGGCGTCACACTCACGGCACAGCAACCGCTGAACAACATCGTGCGCGTCGCGTACCAGGCGCTCGCCGCCGTCCTCGGCGGCACGCAATCGCTGCACACCAACTCCCTGGACGAGACGCTGGCGTTGCCGACCGAGCAGTCGGTCCAGGTGGCGCTCCGGACGCAGCAGATCCTGGCGCAGGAAACCGGCATTGCCGAGGTCATCGATCCGCTGGGCGGCTCGTATTACATCGAGGCCCTCACCGACCAGCTCGAGCGGGAGGCAGAAGCGCTGTTTGCCGAGATCGCGTCCATCGGCGGCGTGGTGCGCGGCATCGAGAGCGGTTGGTTCCAGCGGCAGATCGCACAGTCGGCGGCCGCGTTCCAACGGCAGGTCGAGCTGGGAGAAAGGGTGATTGTCGGGGTCAACGAATTTCTGTCCGAAGACGATCATCCCGTGGAAATCCTCAAGGTCTCTAACGACGCGGAAGACGAGCAGCGCCGTCGGTTGGGCCGGCTGCGAGCGGAGCGCGACAACGCTCTGGTCGAGCGACGGCTCGACGCACTGCGCCAGGCAGCGGAGTCGGATCACAACGTCATCGGCCCGATGCTCGATTGCGCACGTGCCTATTGCACCCTTTACGAAATTCGCCACGCACTCGAGCGTGTGTGGGGAGCCTACCGTGAACCTGTGTTCTTTTAGCCCATGAGCACCCCGACGGCTGTTTTCACCGAGCAGGACGTCCACGCCGCGGTTCAGCGGTTAGCCGCCATCGAGCCTGGGCCGTATTGGGTCGTGACGTGCTATCTGAAGCTGGAACCGCGGGATCGGACGCGCGGCAAATACCTGATCAAGATGAAAAACCGCGTTAAAGACGCGGTCGCCGGCCTGCCGCAACAGACGTTGGCGCACGCGGACCGGGAGGCGCTTTCCGCCGATCTGCAGCGCGTGCTGGACTATCTCGAGGAGCCGAATCACCTGCCGCACACGCGTGCCATCGCGATTTTTGCGTCGCATGGCCTCGATCTCTTCGAGGCGCTGCCGCTGCCGCACGTCCATCGGTCTCGCTTGGCGATCGACCACGAGCCGCTGGTGCGCGAGCTGCTCGCGCTCGACGAAGAGTTCGGGACGATTCTGGCGGTCGTGTACGACCGGACGGCGGCTCGCTTCTTCGAGGTCACTGCCTACGACTGCGTCGAGCTCGTGTCAGTCGCCGGCATCGAGGCCTCCCGCGCGAGCAAGTTCCACGGATCACACCAGCGCCAGGGGATGGCACGAGCGGGGACGCCGTCCGGCAGCGCGGGCGAGCACAACTATCACATGCGGATCCGCACCGAGAAGCAGCGCTTCTATGCGCTGATCGCGGATCGCATCTTCCACATTCACCGGCTTCGGCCGCTGGCGGGCCTGATGCTTGCGGGGGTCGGCCCGGACGCCGGCGCCGTGATCCCCCATCTCCACAGCTACGTGCACGACCTCGTCATGGGCGTCGTCAAACTCAATCCGAAGGAGACGACGACCGCCGAAGTGCGCGACGCGGCGCTCACACTGCGTGAGGAGCGGGAACGTGCCTGGGAACGCGCGCACGCCGATGCCGTGAAGGAAGGGACGCCGGTCGGGTGGGCCGTGAACGGCGTGGACCCTACGCTGAAGGCCCTGTCACTCGGGCAGGTCCGCACCCTCCTCGCCGACGGACAGGACGACGATCAACGGATCGACGAGGCCGTCGAAGATGCGCTGCGCCAGCGAGCGCAGGTCGACGTGGTGTACGACGACAAGGCACGCCGCGTCGTCGATGGCCTCGCGGCGCTGCTACGCTTTCGGACGCGATGAGCGCCAAGCGCCGGCCGATCCGCATCCTGGTTGCAAAGCCGGGACTCGATGGGCACGATCGCGGCGCGAAAGTCGTGGCGGCGGCACTGCGGGATGCCGGCATGGAGGTCATCTACACCGGACTGCATCAGACGCCCGAGATGATTGCCCAGGCCGCGATTCAAGAGGACGTGGACGTCGTGGGCCTGTCGATTTTGTCGGGCGCCCACATGACGCTGTTTCCGAGAGTGCGCAAATTGTTGGACGCGGCCGGCCGCCAGGAGGTGCTGCTGACGGGTGGCGGCATCATTCCCCCCGAAGACATGAGCGCGCTGGAGACGCAGGGCACCGGCAGACTGTTCGGTCCGGGGACGCCGACGTCCGATCTCATCAAGTACATCAAGGAGTGGGCGGCGGAGCACGTCGCCGCGTGAATCGGCTCAAGACTCTCACCGAAGAGTACAAGAAGCTGCGCGCGCGCCTCGAGCAGGGCGGCGGGCCGGAGCGCATCCAGCGCCAGCACGATCAACGCAAGTTGACGGCGCGCGAACGGATCACCGCGCTGCTCGATCGCGACGGTCCCTGGGTCGAGATCGGCTTGCTCGTCGCCTGGGATCAATACGATGGTCAGGCGCCGGCCGCCGGCGTCGTCACGGGGTTGGGTCGCATCGAGGGTCGCCCGGTGGTCGTGGTCGCGAACGACGCGACCGTCAAAGCCGGTTCCTGGTGGCCGGAGACGATCAAGAAGATCCTGCGCGCCCAAGAGATCGCGATGCGGCAACGCATCCCGATCATATACCTGGTCGATTCGGCGGGCGTGAATCTGCCGTATCAAGGCGGTGTTTTTCCGGGCCAGTACGGCGCGGCGCGCATCTTCTATTACAACTCGATCATGCGGCGCTATCTGAAAGTCCCGCAGATCTCCGCCGTCATGGGGCCGTGCATCGCGGGCGGTGCGTATCTGCCGGCGTTGTCCGATGTGATCTTTATGGTCGACGGGACGTCATTTATGGGATTGGGTGGGCCGAACCTCGTGAAAGGCGCAACCGGTCAGGTCGTGGACGCGGAGTCGCTGGGTGGCGCTGCGACCCATACCGCCGTCAGCGCGGTCGCCCATTACCGGGCGAAGGATGATAAAGAGTGCCTCACGAGGATTCGCGAATACGTCGCACGATTGCCGCACGCGCCGCCGATACGGCGGGCGTTTGCCGCTCCCAAGCGCGATACGAAGGCCTTGTACGACTTGATCCCCGCCGATCACCGCATGAGCTACGATGTGCGCGCGGTGCTCGAGTGCCTGCTCGACGCGGGCCGGCTGGACGAGTTTCAGCCCGACGTCGCACCCGAGATGATTTGCGGGCACGCCGCTATCGAAGGCCGGCAGGTCGCCGTGATTGCCAACTCGCGCGGCGTGATCAAAGGCAAGTCGAAAGGGGAAGCTCCGAAGATCGGCGGCATCATCTACACGGAGAGCGCCGAGAAGGTGGCGTATTTCATCGAGAATGCCGATCGCGAACGGTTGCCGCTGCTCTTCCTGCAGGATGTGTCCGGATTCATGGTGGGCACGGAGGCCGAGCACTCTGGTATCATTCGCGCGGGCGCGCGTTTCGTCGAAGCGATGGCGACGGCGACGGTTCCGAAGCTCGTGCTCACGGTCAATCACGCCTCCGGTGCCGGCTACTACGCGATGGCGGGGCAGGGGTTCGACCCGGACTTCATCGTCTCCTGGCCGACGGGCCGGATGGGCGTCATGGAAGGCGAGTCGGCGATTCAGGCGGTCTACGGCGCCGCCGCCGCCAAGCCGGAAAACGCCGCGGCGGTCGACGCCATGCGCGCGGACTATGAACACCAGCTCGACGCGACCTTCGCAGGGGCCCGCGGCTTTGTCGATGCGATTCTCACAGCCGAGGAAACGCGTGATACGCTCGCGTTTCTGCTCGAGGTCTCCACTGAATTCACCGGCCCCCCCCACCTCGGGGCCTTTGCACTGCCGAGTCTCTCGTGCTAAAGCCATGCTTCGCTGGTTTTCTCTTTCTCGCGGCCGCGTGCGCCACCACCAAAGCGGTTGCTCCAAAGACGACACCTGGCACGAGCGCCTCATTGCCTCCGCCACCCGTCGCAACACCGGCTGATGGCAGCCACACGCCCGCACCGGCGGTCGAGCCACCGGTGGCGTACATGCTCGGCCTCATGCCGTTGAAGAGCACCGGTGTGGATGTGTTTCACGCGGCCCATCCGACGTACGACGGTCGTGGCGTCCTGATCGCCATTCTGGACAGCGGCATCGACCCGAACGTGCCGGGACTCATCGCGACCAGCACCGGCGCACCGAAGGTCATCGAGCTGCGCGACTTCTCCGCCGAGGGCCGCGTCGCCCTCACGCCGTTCGCCGCGCCCACCGAGAGCGCGATGCATGGTGCGGCCCGCATCGCCCGGCTGACGACCGCGACCACTTGGTATCGCGGCGTGTTCCGCGAGCTGCCCCTCGGCCACGCACCGGCTGCCGACGTGAATGGCAACGGGCGCAACACCGATGAATTCCCCGTGGTGGTCGTGAAGGCCTCGGACGGTTGGGTTGCCTTCATCGATACGAACCTGGACGGTTCGTTCGAGGACGAGATGCCACTCCACGATTACCGTCAAGGTCGGGAGACGATCGCCCTCGGCACCAAGCCGCTCACCATCGTCGCGAACTTCAGCGAATCGGACAGCGCGCCGGTTCTCGATTTGTTTTTCGATACCTCCGGACACGGGACGCACGTGGCGGGGATCGCGGCTGGTTACAACCTCTACAACGTCACAGGCTTCACCGGTGTCGCGCCCGGCGCCCAGGTCATCGGGCTCAAGATCGCCAACAACGCCCGCGGCGGCGTGACCGTGCACGGCAGCATGATGCGCGCGATGGACTACGCGGCTCGCTACGCGGCGCAGCGCAACCTGCCCCTGGTGTTGAACCTCAGTTTCGGCGTCGGGAACGAGCACGAGGGGAAAGCCGTCATCGACTCAATCGTCGACGCCTTCCTGCTCAGTCATCCGGATGCGGTGTTCTCGATCAGCGCCGGCAATGACGGTCCGGGCCTCTCGACGCTGGGCTTTCCGGGCTCTGCCGATCTCGCGCTCTCTGTCGGCGCGAGTTACCCCGGCGTGTTTACCCGACCGCCCCAGCAGGGCGCAACTCCTCCGCGTGACGTCATGGGCTGGTTCAGCTCGCGCGGCGGGGAGCTCGCGAAACCCGACATCCTGGCGCCGGGAGTCGCGTTCTCGACCGTACCGCGTTGGGATAGCGGGAATGAGATCAAAGGCGGCACCAGCATGTCCGCCCCGCATGCGAGTGGGCTCGCGGCGTGTCTCATTTCCGCGCTCGTTCAGGAGGGACGCCGGCCCGGTGCCGCGGAGATCGTTCAAGCGCTCCGGGTGTCGGCGCATCCGTTGAACGGGGCGCGCATCATCGACGAAGGGGCGGGAGTGCCGGTCCTCGAGGCTGCGTATCAGTGGCTCGAGGCAGGGCATCAGGGTTCACGGTACGAGGTGCGCGCGGCCGACGGCGTGTCCGCCGCGTTTCGGCGCAATGGCTTTGCCGGAAATGAAGACTCCGTAGAGATGTTCACGGTTCGCCCCGAGGCGGGCCTGCGCGCCGCCGTGTTCGCGTTGCGCTCGGATGTCCCGTGGCTCAGCACGGAAGACAGCGTCCAAGCGGGACCGAGAACGACGCAGATCCGTGTCACGTACCGGCGCTCGGCGCTCGCCGCACCGGGTGTCTACGTCGGAACGGTCACCGCGTTGAATCCGCACGACACGCTTGCCGGTCCCATTTTCAAGCTCATCAACACCGTGATCGTGCCGATTGACCTTGAATCGCAAAACTTTGTCGACGAGCGGCGAGTCGTTGGTCCAGCCGCTGTGCAGCGGTATTTCCTGCGGGTCACTCAACCCGGCGCTACCCTGCGCGCGACCGTGACGTTACCGGACTCACAGGGACAACAGGCGACGGTGCGTCTGTATGAGCCGAATGGTCAGCCGGCGCGCGCTGCGCCGGAGGACATCGACCTCGGCCGCGAGCAGCGGGGTACCGCCAGGATCGTTGTCCGCGCCGAGGATCTCATCCCCGGCGTGTACGAGCTCGACGTGCTCGCGCCGCCACTTGCCGCAGCGACCGCGACCGTTCGTGCCGAGCTGGGCCCAGTGGCGTTGAGTCCCGCTCAGCACAGTCTCGAAGCGTCGAATGTCGGGAGCACGGTCACCGCCGAGTTTACGCACCGGCTGGTTGGAGTCGAGCGGACGTATGCGATCTCCGGACGCGGACAACCGGCCGAGACGCTGACAGTGCGCGCGCCGCGTTGGGCGAAGCGAATGGAGATCGAGGTCGACCTGCCGCCTGACTTGTGGGACGAGTTCACGGACTTTGCGGTTACCGCGTACGACTCGACCGGCCAACAGATCCGCGGCGGCAACGAAGCGTTGAACTACGCGTTCGGCCGATTGGGCTTCTCCTTGCCCGATTCACTGCTGGGCGTCCCGCTTACGGTCGAGTTTTTCCCCGCCTTCGCAAAGCTTCCAGGACATGTCTGGCGCGGGACCGCGCGGGTGCGGTTTCTCGGTCGGGACGAGCCCATTGGCGAGAATGGGTCGCTTTCGGTGGTGTCTGGTGGCCGCAGTGTCGTGCGACTGCCCGCGCCGCCGAAGCTCGACATGCCCGAAGGTTTCACGGCACTGATCGAGACGCGGGTCACGACGCCCGCGGGCGCAGTTGCCGTTCGACGCACGGCACTCCAGCCTTGAAGACCGTCCGCATCGCGGCGGGGCAGGGCTTTTGGGGAGATTGGTTGGAAGCACCGTACCGCCAAGTCACCGGCGGACCGATCGACTATTTGATGATGGACTATCTCGCCGAAGTGACGATGTCCATCCTCCAAAAGCAGAAGTCACGCGATCCGGCACTGGGATACGCGACCGATTTCGTGACACAGATGGAACGCATTCTTCCGACGGTCGTCGAGCGCGGCATCAAAGTGACGGCGAATGCCGGCGGCGTGAACCCCCGCGCGTGCGCAGCTGCGGTTGCCGCGGTCGCGCGTAAACTGGGACTCGGCGGCAAAATCACCATCGGCGTCGTTGCGGGCGACGATCTGCTCAGCCGGCTCGACGGCTTGATCGCCCGCGGCCACGACCTCAAGAACCTCGACACGGGCCGCCCGCTCCGCGACGTCCGCGATGCGGTCTTGTCGGCCAACGCGTACCTCGGTGCTGCACCCGTGGTCGAAGCGCTGCAACGCGGTGCGCAGATCGTAATCACCGGACGGGTGACCGACACTGGGCTGACGCTCGCGCCGATGATGCATGCGTTCGGATGGCCCGCGGATGCGTGGGACTTGATCGCGGCAGGGACCGTCGCGGGGCATACCATCGAGTGCGGGGCGCAGGCGAGCGGCGGCAACTGTCTCGACCGCTGGGAGAGTATTCCGGATCTTGCGAACGTCGGCTATCCGATCGTCGAGGCGCGGGAGGACGGTAGCTTCGACCTGGTCAAACACCCGGGGACCGGCGGACGGATCGACGTCGCGTGCGTTACCGAGCAGCTGGTCTACGAAATGGGCGACCCGCGCGCGTACATCACGCCCGACGGCGTCGCCGACTTTACGACGATACAGCTGAAGCAGGCGGGCAAAAACAGGGTTCGGGTGTCTGGGGTCAGGGGAAAACCCGCAACGGACAAGCTCAAGGTGTCGATCGCCTATAACTACGGCTACAAAGCGATCGGCACGCTCGTGTACGCATGGCCGGATGCGCTCGCCAAAGCGCAGGCAGCCGATCGCATCCTGCGGCAGCGTCTCAAGAACCTCGGTCTCGAGTTCGAGGCGATCCACACGGAGTTTCTGGGCGCGACGGCAACGCACGGATCGCTCGCCCTCGCCGACATCGATCCGGATGCCATCCCGGAAGTGCAGCTGCGCATCGGTGTGCGGGCCCGAGACAAAGGGCCGGTGGACCGGTTCACCCGGGAAATCGCGCCGCTTATTCTCAACGGGCCGCCGAGCGTGACAGGATTCGCGGGGGGACGCCCGAAGCCGGAGGAGATCGTAGCGTACTGGCCGGCCCTCATTGACAAGCCCATGGTCAAGCCCGCCGTGGAGCTCGTCCAGGCGTGAAGCGACGGTTGATCGAGCTCGCGCACGCCCGGTCCGGCGACAAGGGCGATACGGCGAACGTCGGGCTCATCGCGAAGAAGCCGGAGTTCTATCCCATCCTCGTGAAACAGGTGACCGCGGCACGCGTGGCGCGACATTTTAAGGGCATGATCACGGGACCGGTCGAGCGCTTCGAGCTGCCCAACCTCAATGCGCTGAATTTCCTGCTGCACGGCGCTCTCGACGGCGGCGGCACGATCTCGCTCAAGACGGACGCGCAGGGAAAGGTGCTCTCGACGGCGCTGCTGCGGATGGAAATCGACGTCAAGGAACGCAAGTGACCGAGCGCGTCCTAACGGCCCTGGCGGGCGGTGTGCTCACGGCGACGCTGAATCGTCCCGACAAACGCAACGCGATCGACATCGCGATGATCGACGCGCTCACGGCGGTGCTGTCGCAGGCCGACCTCGATGCCGACGTTCGCGTCGTGGCGCTGCGCGGCGCCGGTCGAGACTTCTGCGCGGGCATGGATCTGAACGAGCTGCTCGCGTCCGCCGACCACACGCTCGAGCAGAATCGCCAGGCCGCCCTGCACTTTGCCGGAATCTTCGTGCGCATGCGCCGGCTCCCGAAACCGGTGGTGGCGTTGGTTCAGGGGCGGGCGCTGGCCGGCGGTTGCGGGCTGGCGACGGCCAGCGATCTGGTGCTCGCGACCGAGTCGTCGCAATTCGGCTACCCCGAAGTGCAGCGCGGCTTCGTTCCGGCGATCGTGATGACGATGCTGCGCCGCACCGTCGGAGAAAAGGTTGCGTTCGACCTCGCGACGACCGGGCGGCTTCTGGACGGTACCGAAGCGGCAGCGGTGGGTCTCGCTTCACGGGTCTACGAAGACGCTGACTTCGAGGAACAGGCGGGTGAGGTGCTGCGTGTCCTCGCGGAAGCGAGCCCCTCAGCGCTCGCCTTCACCAAGCAGCAGTTCTACCAGCTCGATGGAGTCAGCTTCGAGGACGGCTTGCGGCTCGGCGCGGATGTCAACGCGGTGAGCCGCAGTACGCCGGATTTCCGCGCGGCGCTCTCCGCGTTCCTCAAGAAGTAGCAGCCGGCGCCCCCCGCCCGCGGGACGGCTCCTCTAGACGAGGTGATTAGCTTGTTGGAGGTCAAACACGTGCCACTGGACATGAGTGCCGCGAGGAGAGCATGCGTAATCTGAACGTTCCAATGTACGACCCGGAAATGGTTCGCCCGATGCGCGAGGAGCTGACTCGCCTGGGCTTTGAGGAGTTGCGGACACCCCAGGAGGTCGACGGCGTGCTGGCGAGCGAGCGTGCGCCGACCCTGGTCGTCGTGAATTCGGTATGTGGCTGTGCGGCGCGCAATGCACGGCCGGCAGCGGCGCTCGCGATCCAGCATCCGCGCCGACCGGCGCGTCTCGTGACAGTCTTCGCTGGGCAGGATGGTGAAGCCACCGCCCGCGCGCGCGGCTATTTCACCGGCTACGCGCCGTCGTCGCCGCAGATCGCGCTGTTCAAGGATGGGCAGCTGGTCTTTATGCTGGAGCGTCGCAACATCGAGGGGCGCAATGCCCGCGACATTGCGGCGGATTTGACGGCGGCGTTCGAGCAGTACTGCTAGAGGATCTTCCCGCGTCTCACCCGGAAGTCGACGATCTGCTGCGTCCAGCTCCACAGCGAGTCCTGACGCTCCATCGCGACGCCCTGGACCTCGTGCCGATGCCAACCGCCCATCACCTGCTCATCCTGCGTCCAGATCTTCACGCGGTTGTGGGGCACGAATTTCTCCCAGTTCTGCGCCTCCTGCGGCTTCGCGTACAGCAGTCTGATGGTGACATTCCGCGACAAATACTCGATCGGGCTCACGTCGATCCTGGCATAGCGCTCTTTGGGCGCCATTCGGCCCGCGCCGGGGAAGTCGGGTATGCCGTCGGAGAATAACACGATGTTGAGGGGCGCAAGCACGAGGTTCTGACGCTTGATGTGTACCGCCGTGCGCTGGAAGAACGCGTTGAAATCGGTGATCGGATCATCTTCCGGGAACCAGTTCCGAAGGTCGTTCTCGATCTGCGCCGGAGTTTTGCCGTAGAGATCTTGGATGGGATGAAAGCTCTTCGGCTGCCCGACGTGCTCGCCGCCGAGGGAGCCGACAAAGACGTCAGTGGCCTGCTTGAGACCGCCGAGCGCGTTGATGTGGCCGTAGATGTAGAGGGCCGCGTAGTGCAGCGCGTCGTCGAACTGGCCGCTCTTGCGGAACGAGCCAGAGATGTCGAGTCCGACGACCAGTGTCGAGCGGGGCGCCGGAGACCCTTTCTTGGGCGCGCACCCGATCGCCATGAGGCTGAGTGCGAGCAGCGCCGCGCGCTTCATCGGGCCACCTCGCCGCTGACGCGCGCTGGGAAGTGCGTCGCCGCGAGGACCTCGTCGATGGACTTGAACGGCAGTGTGAAGTGCGGGCGGCCTGCAAAGAGGACGAAGCCGAAATTCAAACCGGCCGCGACCAACTGCAGCACCGGGAGCGACACCAGCTCGAACAGCTCGCGCGCTTCCTTGCGGAACCATTCGCGCTCGGCCTTCAGCGCGCTGATCGGGCCCTTCCAGTAATCCGGCATCGGGGTGCTGGCATGACTGCCCGATCCTTCGACCGCGAACGCCTGGCGGCCGAGCAAGCCAATCAAGGCGGGCGCGCCAAAGCGGCCGAACAGGAACCACGTCATGCCGCGCACGCCCACCCATCCGAAGAACGCCAGTCCAATCGTGCCGAAGATGCCGAGCTGGATGCCCTGCTGCGCGAGCCACGGTGTCATCGCGTCCACGAGCTCGCGGTAGAGGAACAGCACCTCGAACATCGCCACGGCGAGCTCCACAGCTACCATGGCCACGATCTGCCCCCAGCGTCGGCTCTTGATCGCGTCATTCAACACCTGGATGCACGCGAAGCTGCCTGCGATTAGGATCCAGAGAAACAGCCAGAGGAGCAGCACCAGCGCGAGTGCGTTGACCTCGTAACCCGTCAGGTCGGCGAGCAGCTCGCTCATCGTGGGTCGCAGCGTGAATGTGAAAATCGTGGCCTCGATCGCCGACCAGACAATCAGCAAAAAGAACGCAGGCCAGGGCACGCCGGGACGACGTGAGGTGGCGTCCAATACTGCAAGCGGGGACGTTACAGCGCCTTTGATGGTGCCCCACGCGAGTTGCACAGTGAGCTTGAGCAGGCCCCACAGCCACCCAACCAGCACGATGAGAAACCGCACCAGTCCAGCCCAGTAAAACCACACCATGCGGATGACGTCCCACCACGTCATCAGGATCCCCTGGAGCAGCGAGGTCGCGCGTCCGAGACGGAACGGGATAGTGTAAAGCGAGACGATGGTGCCCCAAATGCCCGCGATCAAAGCGGCGGCCGGTAGCAACAACAGGAGGGCGCTGCCGCCGAGACTCCAGAATGAGTCGCCGCGCAGTACGAAGCCGAACACTCTCGCCTGAAAATCAACGATCCAGGACAAGCCTGCCCAGACCCAGTCCACCACTTGAGACAGGAGGCCGGTCCATTGTTGCGTCTGTACGGCTGAGACGGCGGCTGCGATGGAGTCTTGCATCAACGAGCCCTCCCGAAGATAGGACGGCGAGCGAATCGAGGCGGGCACATTGTTATAAACCGGACCGGACAAGTCAAGCCAAAAGCGGCGTGACGGCCATCACGGGGGTGCTGCGACTTGCGCAGAACGCCCCAACGGGGCTACTCATCTCGTGTGTCGGATGACCCGAAACGTCTGATCGTTGTTGGAGACCGCGTGCTGATCACCCCCGAGGAGGGGGAAGAGCGCACGAACGTCGGTCTCTATCTCCCACCGTCAGCCCTCGAAGGCCGCCAGGTTCAGGGCGGCCGCATCGTCGCCACCGGGCCGGGTACGCCGATGGCCGAGCCCGCGAGCATGGATGAGGAGCCGTGGAAGATTCACGGCGCGGACGTGAAGTACTTGCCGATGCAGGCTGAAATGGGCGACTACGCGCTCTTCTTCCGCAAAGCCGCGGTTGAAATCACGTTCGAGGGCAAGACGTATCTGGTCGTGCCGCAAGCCGCCATCCTGGTACTCGTACGAGGGAAGCATGGTTGACATCGGGTGGGCGCGCAGTCGCGGGAACCGCGCCGAAGCACAGGGACTGCGACGGGGAGCGTGGTACCGCGTCGTCGAGGATCCGCCAAGGGACTACGTCGTCCTCGACGTGCATCACGTGGAGGTTCGCATTCCCAAGGGCGATATCGAAATACGCGGCGAGCGACCGAAGGCGTGGAGCGTTGTGCGTGAGCCCCATCTTGTGTGTCCAGGGTGTCACGCGCGGACCGTGATTCCCGAAGGCAAGAAGGACGGCAAGTGCTTCGAATGCGGACGCACCTACCCGATCGACTGGAAAGACGCCGGCTAAAGCTCCGGCGGCACGTAGGGCGCGGGGGCGGGCATCTTCAGCTCGGGGTTTTCGGTCCGCGCGCATAAATGTTCCAGCAGTTCGATCTGCCGCTTTTGAATGTGCCACAGCTCGTGCCACTGCTTGAATCGCAGCGAATCCATCTTGTCGTGTAAATCCCGAATCTCGATTTCTGCCATCAGATTGATTTCGTAGTCCTGCTGGGCGTGCAGACGATCCTTATGCGCCTGGCGGTTCTGGCTCATCATGATGACCGGCGCCTGGATCGCCGCGAGCGTCGAGAGCACAAGGTTGAGAAGAATGAAGGGGTACGGGTCGAAGGGATGCCGCGCGAGCAGCCACGTATTGATCAGCATCCAGATCACGAGGATGGCGCCGAACAACCCGATGAACGGCCAGCTGCCGCCAAACTGCGCCACCCTGTCCGCCACGCGCTCTCCGAACGTCATGCCCGCTTCGAAATCCTGGTGCACCGCGCGGCTGACGCGCCCGCGGCGCGTGATCTTCGAGACCACCGCATGCTCGATCTCCGAGAGCTTCTGATATTCGGCTTCGAGATACCCGACGAATTTCTTGGCGCGGTATTGCTCGAGACAGTTGGGACAGATGCCGCGGTTCGCTTCCCAGTCGGGTCGATCCTGCTTGATCAAATCGATGATCCGGTTTTCCAATTTCTGCGGCGATCGGAGCGAACGGCCGTCCACGGGCGCGGCGCACAACGAACAACTCAGCTTCGGTCTCGACATGCGGTCGTCTCCTAAGGCCAGGGCGCGGGCAATTGCATCTGCACGGTGTGCACGAGAAACGCCCAGCGATCGGTCTGCTCGTCGATGATCTTGGCGGTGGGCTTGCCGGCGCCGTGGCCCGCCTTCGTCTCGATGCGGATGAGCACCGGCTCCGGCCCGCCCTGCGCGGCCTGCAGTGCCGCCGCGTACTTGAACGAGTGCCCGGGCACGACGCGATCATCGTGATCGGCGGTGGTGATGAGCGTCGCCGGATAGTGGGCCCCCGACCGCAGGTTGTGCAATGGCGAATAACGATAGAGGAACGGAAATTGGCCGACGCTGTCGGCTGAACCGTATTCGGTGACCCACGCCCAGCCGATGGTGAACTTATGAAATCGCATCATGTCCATCACGCCGACCGCCGGCAATGCGGCCCCGAAGAGGTCAGGTCGTTGATTCAGGACTGCGCCGATCAGCAGCCCGCCGTTCGAGCCTCCACCGATCGCCAGCTTGGGCGTGCTCGTGTACCCTTCCGCGATCAGGTACTCGGCGGCGGCGATAAAGTCGTCGAAGACGTTCTGTTTGCGATCGAGCATCCCCGCCTGATGCCATTCCTCTCCGTACTCCGCGCCGCCGCGCAGCACGGCTTGCGCGTAGATACCGCCCATTTCGAGCCACGCCAGCACGCCGATCGCGAATCCCGGCGTCATGTTGACGTTGAAACCACCGTAGCCATACAGGTACGTCGGATTGGAGCCGTCCGTCTTGAGTCCTTTCCTGTACGTCAGGAACATCGGCACCCGCGTGCCGTCCTTGCTGCGATAGAACACTTGCACGGTTTCGTAACCGAAAGGATCGAACGCGATCTCCGGTGCCTTGAAGACGGTGGAGCGGCCGGTGGAGAAATCGTGCCGGAAGATGGTCGTGGGGTAGAGGAATGATGTGAACGCGTAGAACATCTCGTCGTCGCGGCGCTCGCCCGGGGGAGCGCGACGTCGCCCCCGCTCAGCGGCCTGCCATCGAGCGCAAACAGTCGCAGCCGCGTATACGCGTCGTGGAGATAGCGGATGACAAAGGTGTTATGGACGATCTGCGAACCCTCGATCACGTCCGCCGCCTGCGGCACGAGCTCCCGCCAGGCGGTTTGCTCGGGATGGCGCGTATCGACTGCGATTACGCGCCCGCGCGGTGCGGTGTGATCGGTCTGGAAGTAAAACACAGGTCCATCGTTGCCAAGAAAGCCATAGGACGCGTCGAAGTCATCGAGCAAACGGACGACCGGCGCGTCCAGCCGCGGATGTTGGGGATCGCCCAGGTCCTGGTAGTAGATGCGATTGCGGCGATCCGTGCCGAGCCAGACTGTGTACACGGCATAGCGCCCATCGGAGCTGACTTCGAGCGCGAAACCCCAGTCGGGGTGGTCGGGACGTTCGTAGATCAACCGGTCCGCCGCCTGATCGGTGCCGAGCTTGTGGTAGTAGACCTTCTGATTGCGGTTCACTTCGAGCAGCGGATCCCCGCCCGCAGCGGGCTGAGGGTAGCGACTGTAGAAGAACCCTGCGCCGTCGTGCGTCCAGGCCGCGCTCGAAAACTTGATCCACTGCAGATGATCGCTGCGGTCCTGCCGCGTGGCGACGTCGCGGACGCGGAATTCCTGCCAGTCGGAGCCGCTGCCCGACGTCCCGTACACCATCGTGCGACCATCCTCGGAAAATGCGAGGATGGACAGGGCGACCGTGCCATCTGCCGACAACGTGTTGGGATCGAGAAGAACTTGTGGCTCGGCGGTCAGCGAGCTTTGCGTGTACAGAACGGATTGATTCTGGAGTCCTGAATTCTTAAAGAAGAAGTAGCGCCCGCCTTTCTTGAAGGGCGCGCCGTACTTCGGATAGTCCCACAGCTCTGTGAGTCGTTTGCGGATCCGTTCGCGCTCCGGAATCTGCTCGAGATAGCCGAACGTGACCCGGTTTTCCGCTTCGACCCACGCGCGCGTGTCTGGCGAGTCGACGTCTTCGAGCCAGCGGTAGGGATCGGCGACTTTGGTGCCGTGATAGTCGTCGACTACATCCCCTTTGCGGGTGGGTGGATAAGCGATGGTCTGTACGAGCATGAGCGTCGATAAGAATAAGGGAGTCATGACGCGTAAACGTGCCCCGCGCCGCGGTTTTGGGGTAGGGGCCCGCGCCCGGATCAGTGCATGTGTGGAGGATGGTTCTCTTTCGCGGTGGACTCGACGCGGCCCGGCGCGTCCTCGAGCAGCACTTCGGTCATCCGCGCTTCCGCATCCACCAACTCAAAGTGCTCGGCCCATTGTTGTCGGGCCGAAACGTGCTCGCCGTGCTCCCGACCGGGGCGGGGAAATCGCTCTGCTATCAGGTGCCCGCGTTACTCGGTGACGGGCTGACGCTCGTTGTCTCGCCGCTCATCTCGTTGATGCAGGATCAGGTCGGCGCGCTCCGCCGGCGAGGCATCGCCGCAGCGTACGTGAACAGCCAGCTCGACGCGAAGCAACGCCGCGTGGTACTGGACGCCGGCGTAAACGGCCAGTTGTCGCTGCTGTATTGCGCGCCGGAGCGACTCGCCTCCCTCACGCGACGGCTCCGTGCCGCCGACACACGGTTGTCCCTTTTTGCGATCGACGAGGCGCACTGCATCAGTGAATGGGGCAACGAATTCCGCCCCGTCTATCGTCGCTTGGGCGTGTTTCGGTCACTCCTCGGCGGTCCTCCGACCATCGCGCTCACCGGCAGCGCCACACCGGCGGCGCGGTCTGACATTCTGCGGGTGCTGAGGATTCCCGATGCCGAGGTCGTGGTTACGTCATTCGATCGGCCGAATCTGGCGTTCCTCACGAAGCAGGTCGGCGACGATCGCGAACGGTTCGCCCTGATTCGTGCGCGCGTCCGGAATGCTGCCGGTGCATCGCTCATCTACACGCCGACGCGTCGTCTCACGGAGCTCGTCACCCGAGCGTTGCTGCGCACCAGCATCCGGGCCGCGCCTTACCACGCCGGTCTGAGCGCCGGCATTCGTCGCCGCGTCCTCAGGGCCTTTCTCTCCAATCAGGTGAACGTGATCGTCGCAACGAGCGCCTTCGGGATGGGCATAGACAAACCTGACGTCCGTCAGGTTCTGCATTGGGGTCCGCCTCCGACGCTCGAGGCCTACTACCAAGAGGCCGGCAGGGGCGGCAGAGACGGCAGGGCGTCGGACTGTTTGGTGCTTTGGCGCCGAGAGGATTTTAGCTGGGGCAACATTGCGCCCGCGATGCGACGGTATATCGAAACTCGACAGTGTCGGCGTCGCATGTTGCTTGAGTACTTCGGTGAACGATGCGGTGATTGTACGGGATGCGACATGTGTGACAGCAGGCACCGATGACCCTTGCCGCCCTTGCCGTCCGTGCCGCTCTATATTTCAGCGATGCACGATTCGCTCTACTTCTCCGACCACCATCTCCAGGTCCGCGAGATGGTGCGCGACTTCGCCAAGACCGTCGTCAAACCTACCGCCCGACAGTACGATCTCGAGAGCCGCTTCCCGTGGGATAACGTCAAACAGATGGCTGAGCTCGGTCTCTTCGGAATCCCCTGGCCGGAAGGGTTGGGCGGGTCGGGGATGGATTACCTCTCCTACATCACGGTCATTCACGAGCTCGCGAAAGTCGACGCGAGCCACGCCATCACCGTCAGCGCCCACACGACGCTCGGTACCTCCCCGATCATGGACTTCGGCAGCGCCGAGCAGAAGCGCCGGTTCGTGCCGCTGCTCGCGACTGGAACGGTGCTGGGCGGCTTCGGCCTGACGGAGCCCGGAGCCGGGTCTGACGCCGGCGGCACCAAGACCACCGCCGTCGACCGCGGCGACCATTACGTCCTGAATGGCTCCAAGATTTTCATCACCCACGCCGGAGTGGGCGAGATCTTCTGCATCACTGCCCGGACCGACCCGAACGCCAAACGCACCCACGGCATCACCGCTTTTGTCGTCACCAAGGACACATGCGATCTCGAGGAGGCGAAGCGGGTTGGTGTCGGACACGCCAATTCATCAGACCTCCCGAAATGCCGCGGCGTGCTGTCGGGCAAGAAAGAGGACAAGCTCGGCTGGCGCGCCTCCGACACGCGCGAGCTCATTTTCCAGGACGCGATCGTCCCGAAAGAAAATGTCCTCGGTCCCGTGAATAACGGTTTCCGGCAATTCCTCCACACGCTCGACGGGGGCCGCGTCGGCATTGCCGCTCTCGCTCTCGGACTCGCCGAGGGCGCCCTGGAGGAGTGCGTGACGTACACGTCCACGCGGAAGCAATTCGGCAGACCGGTGGCGAGCTTCCAGGGTGTGCATTTCGCCCTTGCCGACATGGCCACCGAGGTCGAAGCGGCCAAACAGTTGGTCTACCATGCGGCCTGGCTGAAGCAGCAGGGTCATCCCTTCAAGAAGGAAGCGGCGATGGCCAAGCTGTACGCCTCCGAGCTCTGCATGCGGGCTACAACCAAGGCCGTACAGCTGCACGGCGGCTATGGCTACACCACCGAATACCCGGTCGAGCGGATGATGCGGGACGCGAAGATCTGCGAGATTGGCGAAGGAACGAGCGAGATTCAGCGCATCGTCATCGCGCGGCAGCTGCTCGGCAGTCTGATAGATTGACCCAAGTTCGCGCGCACCTTAGTTTTACCCTCATGCATTGGTCTTTGGCGTCTCTCAGCCGCCTACCCAATCGACTCATCTCACTGCCCGGTCCAAAGCCGGGCGAGTTGGACTATTGCTGGGATAACCATAGGCTCCCCAACGGGTGCTTCCCGCAGGGGCGCGAGGGTAACTGCTTTGAAGCGCGAGATCTTGATCAGTGGAAGCCAGCGGGAAACCCGCGTGGCCATTCTCGAGGACGACCGCCTTGTTGAGCTCCTGGTTGATCGTCCCGATTCACGCCGTTCGGTCGGCGACATCTATGTCGGCAAGGTCGAAGCCGTATTGCCGGGCATCCAGGCGGCCTTCGTCGACATCGGCGCCGAAAAGAGTGCCTTCCTCCACGCCTCCGACCTGATCGAATCCGAAGACGAAGAGGATCCCGCCGACCGCGAGACTGACGACGCCGACGAAAACGGCAACGGGGAAGGCGGGGGGAACGGAGAAAATGGTGGCAACGGTGGCAGCACCACACAGACTGCTGCCAACCGGCGGGACCGTGATCGCCCCCGCCGGCGTCAGACACCCAACATCGCCGACGAGCTGAAGCGCGGTCAGACCAAGCTCGTCCAAGTCATCAAAGAAGCCATTGGCACGAAGGGACCACGCGTCACCGCGCAGGTCTCCCTCGCCGGCCGCTTCCTGGTATACATGCCGTTCGCATCCAAAGTGGGGGTCTCAAGGAAGATCGAATCCCGCGAGCAGCGCGCCAAACTGCGCGACATGGTCACGAAGCTCGTGCCCCCGGACTCGGGCGGTTGGATCATTCGAACGGTGGCCGATGACCTGACGGAGGCGAGCTGCAAGCGCGAGATCGACCACTTGCTCGGTCTTTGGAAAAAGATCAAACGGAAAGCGTCTTCCGGACGCGCCCCTGCGCTGGTGCAGCGCGAGACGAGCCTCACCCGGGGGATCGTGCGCGATCTCCTGTCGGACAAGGTCGACCTGCTGCTCGTCGATTCCAAAGTGCTGTATAACGAGATCGATCAGTACTTGAAGCAGATCGATCCCGAGTTACTCCCTCGCGTCAAACTCTATCAGGATGAGGCTCCGCTCTTCGACGCCTACGACATCGAGGCGGAGATCCGGAATCTGTTCAAACAGCGCGTGGACCTGCCGACCGGCGGCTACCTGATCATCCAGCCGACGGAAGCGCTGATCTCGATCGACGTGAATACCGGCCGCTACACCGGCAAGCGGGATCCTGAGAGCACCATCCTGCGGACCAACATCGAGGCTGCGCGCGAGGTTGCCCGCCAGCTCCGCCTGCGCGACATCGGTGGGATCATCGTCGTCGACTTCATCGACATGGAGACGCGCTCGAACCGGGACAAGGTGCTTCAGGAGCTGCGCACCCACCTCGGCCGTGACCGCGCCAGGACCCGCGCATTCGCCGTCTCGGAGCTGGGGCTCGTCGAGATGACGCGGCAGCGCGTGCGTCCGTCGCTCTGGCAATCGATGACCGTCGAATGTCCGACCTGCAGCGGGACGGGTCGAGTGTTCCGGCCCGAAGTCGTGGTCCGGCGGATGGAGCGCTCGCTGAAGCGCGCGGGGGCCGATCACAAGGAGCGCCAGTTGTCGGTTCGACTGCACCCCGAGGTCGCGCTCTATCTCGTGGAGCAGGAGCCGAATTTCCTGCGTCAACTCGAGAAGCAGACCGGCTTGGAGCTCGAGGTCCGGGACGACCCGATGATGAGACTCGACGAGTTTAGGATGATGGCCCGCCCGGCCGGACGGGACGTGACTGAGCAATACGCTGTCGCTTGACTAAGCCCAAGTCTTTATTTAGGTTCCGCGCCCTATGAGCTACGCGATTTTCTCCACCGGTGGCCGTCAGTTCCGCGCCGAGCCGGGACTCACGATCAGAGTCCCGCTCCTCGACGCGAAGCCGGGGGCGGAAGTCACCTTCGATCACGTGCTAATCGCGAGCGACGGGAAGCAGGTTCAGAGCGGCGCGCCGCACGTGAAGGGCGCGAAGGTCACCGCCGAGGTGGTGCGTCACGGCAAGGACAAGAAGATCCGGATCTTCCGCTTTGCGCGTCGCACCGGCTATCGCCGTCACGCCGGACATCGCCAGGATTTCACCGAGATCAAGATCGCCGACGTGAAGGTCGGCTGAGGAATGCATGGCTCATAAGAAGGGCGTCGGCTCCTCGCGCAACGGGCGCGATTCGAATCCCAAATACCTCGGCGTGAAGCGCTTCGGCGGCGAATTCGTGACGGCCGGCAGTATCATCGTGCGCCAGCGCGGGACGAAGTTTCATCCTGGCAAGAATGTTCGACGTGCGTCAGACGACAGCTTGTTCACGACTGTCGATGGTCAGGTGAAATTCGAGCACAAGAACAAGAAGCGAATGCAGGTCAGCGTTTACCCGGTAGCGATCGAGGCCGCCAAGAACTAAGGCGGCCTCGTTGTTTTAGTACTTGGGCGGTAGCGTGCGGTATCGCTCCAGTAGTTCGGTTTGTCGACTCCGCAGCGGAATATCCTTCCCACGAATGAAAACGTGTTCGACCGCCGTCGAGAATTCGAAGGGGTCGCCGCTCCACACGACCAGATTCGCCACCTTTCCGGCGTCGATCGATCCGTATCGATCCGCCACACCAAAAACCTCGGCCGGCGTGAGAGTCACCGCACGCAGCGCCTGGTCCCACGTCATACCGTTGGCCACCGCATTCCCCGCCTGCTGGCGCAAGTCGCGCGTGTTCTCGGTCGCCGTTTCCATGAGGGCGACCTTGACGCCGCCCTTGCTGAGCAAGGCCGCGTTCTCATAGCGAATGCCGAGCGCGTCGTAGCTCGGAATGTTGTCGAGCGGTTCGACGAGCACGGGGACGCCGGCAGCGGCGATCTCATTCGGAATCATCCAGCCTTCCGCTGCTCCGCCGAGAATGAGGTGCAGTTTGTACTCGCGCCCGATCCGCAGCGCGGTCTCGATGTCGCTGCGGCGATTCGCAACCACCACCAGCGGCAGCTCCCCACGCAGCACTGGTTGCAACGCTTCGAGATCCGCGGCGCTGGCGCTGAGATCCTGGATCTGGCGACGGCGGTAATCGGCGCGCCGGGTGGCGTACTCGCGCGCGTCGTTGAGCAGCCGGCGCAGGCGCTGGGCCACGGCGGCGCGGGAGCCGCCGCCCGCGTCCTTCGCCGCCTCGCTCAAGTTGGCGACCATCGCCGCCGGCGATTTGATCCGCATCGCTTCGATCGTGGCGCCGTCGAGATCGATGAGTGCCGCCTGGCCCCAGATCAAACCGCCGCTCGGCGGGACACCCAGCAATCCAGGAACGGCCAGCGTGGTTGTGACACCTTCCATCCGGTTCACAGCGATGAGCGTCGATCCGGGGTTGATGCCCTCGAGGACATTGAACGCCGCCGCGATGTCGTTGCCGCGCTCCGTGTACTCGTTGGTGCCTTGTACCGCTCCGATCTCCCGCAGTCCCATCACCCCCGCGCCATCGATCAGCCCCGGCGTGAGCCATTTGCCGGAGGCGTCAACGCGAGTCGCGCCCGCCGGCACGACAACGTTGGTTCCGACAGCGGCGATTCTGCCGTCGCGAATCAGCACCGTGGCATTCTCGATCTTCGGTCCCGAGACCGGGTACACCGTGCCCCCGGTGATCGCGATGGTCTGGGCGAGCAGGAACGCGATCATGGTTGCCCCAAGCTGAAGTCGGTTTTCGGCTGATGCGCGGGATCGTTACGATCGTACACGAGCCAGCCGTCGTTATAGACCTGTACTGCCTGCGCGTACACGGACAATGGATCTGCCGACCAGAGGACGACGTCGGCCATCTTGCCGGGCTCGAGCGTTCCGACGATGGAATCGATGCCGAGGACCCAGGCGGCATTGGCCGTGAACCAGCGGAGCGTCTGATCGCGGGTCACCGGGATGCCGGCGCGACGACCGTAGTACATCGCCTTCGCCGCCTCCTGATTCAGCCGTTGAATGCCTCCGGGGTCGTCGGAGTGAATGTCCGCGCGCGCCCCCGCTTGCTGGAGCAGCGCAGCGTTTTCGTGAATCCCATCCATCGCTTCTTCCTTGAAGCCCCACCAATCGGCCCACACCGCCGAGGCCGTCCCCTCTCGCGCCAGGACGTCGGCGATCTTGTAGGCCTCAACGGCGTGGTGAAAGGCGCGGATCTTGAATCCGAATTCGTGACCGAGATCGAGCATTTGTATCATCTCGTCCGCGCGATAGCAGTGATTCTGGACGTAGATGTTGCCGCGCAGCACCTCCGCGAGCGTTTCGTTGCGGAGACTGCGCTCCGGTGGATCGCCTTGATGATCCTTATTCCACTTATCCCATTTTTGGCGGTATGACTGTGCAGCGATGAATGCGTTCCGGTAGCCGGCCATGTTGCCCATGCGCGTCGACGGACCCCCGCGTTGCCCGTACGTACGTTTGGGATTCTCGCCGCACGCCATTTTCAGGCCGTAGTGCGCGCCCGGAAATTTCATGTCCTGCACTGAGCGAGCCGGAATCAGCTTCAGGATCGCGCTGCGGCCGCCGATGAGATTTGCCGAGCCGGGGAGCGCTTGGATCGTCGTCACACCCCCGGCGATGGCGAGCGGGATCTGCGGATCCTGCGGCCAGAACGAATGCTCGGCCCAGACCTCGGCAGTCACCGGCTGCGTTGCTTCGTTGCCGTCCGACTCGGCGAACGTGCCCGGTGCGGCGTAGACGCCGAGGTGCGAGTGCACGTCGATCACGCCGGGCGTCACCCACTTGCCTGTTCCATCGACGACGACCGCGTCGGTTGGCGCCTGCACCTGCGCGCCCGTGCCGACCGAGACGATCTTCCCGTTGCGAAGCAGGATCGAGCCGCCCTGAATCTCCTGGCCGGCAGCCGTCATGATCGTGGCGTTGCGGATCAATACCGGCGGATTCGGATGCCGGCGATAAGTGGAGGGGTACTGAGACCCCACGCCGCCCTCGCGGGTCGTGTCCTGAGCTGCGGCAACGGGCGCTGCTGGCGGAACCAGACTCGGAGCCGCTGCGGCCGTTGACCGCGCCCCACCAGACGCGCATCCGGCGACAAGGACGATGCCACTCAACGCGACGAACAGATGTCGCATGCCTAATCTCCTATTTCACGAGTTCAAAGATCAACGGGGCGCCCGTCGGCGCGATGCGCACGACGCGCCGCGGCGCCTGCTGAGTCACGTGCATGACAATCGGGAGCTGCATGCCGGACAGCTCCAACCGATACGCCGGGAACGTGCCCGCCGACACCGCGACGTTCTCGATCGCGCCGACCTTTACGCTGACCGATTTGGTCGCTCCGTCTCCCGACGAGAACACACTCAAGTTGAACATCTTGCCCGTCTCGAGCGGGAGTGCGGGCAAAAAGACACTCAGTGCATTGTCGTCGATCGTCGCCGCCGCCACCGTCGTGTCGACGCTAACGGACTTCGGTGGGCCATTCTGCTGCGGGGACATCGATGTGCCTTTCACGCGGCCATTCGCATACGCGAGATGGGTCTCCATCTGCTGAGTCTGGATAGTTGACGTCTGATCGCTGCGCCGCATTGAAAGGTCCGCGTTCAAAACGACGGTCGACCGTTGCTGCAAGCCGGCGCCGATGCTCGTGACCTGCGTGTACACTATCGAATCCGGCGTGACGTCGACCTTGGCGACCCGCGATCCGAACGCGTTGCCCTGGACGAGCGCCTGGAAGCTGTCGCTGCGCGCCACGATCTGGTTGCGATCGAACACAACCGGCGCCAGGGAGACAGCCGGGTTGAGCTGAGCGGCATCCTCTGGATTCCCGAAGACGTCGACGAGCCGTACCGGAGCGATCGCCTTGAGTTTGTCGTAGAGCGACTTGGCGTCGCCAACCACGACGACGGTGAGCGCGTCACGGTGGAACGCACGCTGCGCGGCTGCGCGCGCGCGCGTGCCGCGCACGGCGGCGAGGCGTTGCCGGTAACGCTGCAGATAATCGGGGGGAAGCCCCAAGAGTCGCGCGGTCGTCACGACCGCGGCGATCTGTCGCGGCGTTTCGATCGTGAGGGGGAACGAGCCGACCAGGAATCCTTTTGCTGCATTCAGCTCGCTGTCCGGAATGATCTGCGTGCGGATCCGATCAATCTGATGCAGCATCTCCGCCAGCGCGCTGTCAGTCACCTCCGTGCGTCCCTGGAACGTCGCCTCCCAATTCCCGATGCCGCGGTTCCGGCGTAGCGCCGCGTAGGCGCCGTAGGTCCAACTTTTCTGCTCGCGCAGGATGAGGAACAGCCGCGAGTCCGTTCCGCCGCCGAGCACGTGGGACGCGATGCGCGCGGCATAGTAGCCCGTGTCCGTCGGCGGGAAGGTCGTGTTCCCCATCACGATGTTCGCCTGCGCCGAGCCGGGACGGTCGACGAGCAGGATATCGGTGCCCTTCTTCGTCGGCACGCGGGGTTGCGCCGGCGTCGCGGGTGGCGTGCCTCGCCAGGTCCCGAACGCGCTGTCGGCGAGTTCGCGCGCCCGCGGCAACGTGATGTCCCCGGCGACGACCAGGAGTGCGCCGGCCGGCCGCAGCCGTTGTCCGGCAAACTTCACGACGTCGTCGCGCGTGATCGCCTTGAAGGACGTGGCGCTGGTCGCACGCCCGTAGGGGTGGCGGCCGTAGAGCTCTTTCTGGAATGCGCGCGAGACGACGGCTTCGGGTTGTGACAGCTCCACCTCGAGACTGGATAACGCCCTGGTGCGGGCGAGCTCCAATTCCTTATCGGGAAACGTCGCGCGGCGGGCGGCGTCGCCGAGGAGCGCGAACGCGAGGTCGGCGTGGTCACTGAGGACATCCGTGGAAATAGTAAGGAAGTCAGCACCAGAGCTCGCGCTCAGGCTACCGCCCACACCCTCGATCGCCGCCGCGATCTGCTCGGCGTCGCGGGTTGGCGTCCCTTTGGTGAGCAGCTCAGCAACGATGTCCGACAGTCCCTCTTTGCCCGCGGGATCGTACGCTGTGCCGGCCCGGAAACTCAGGCTGACCGTCAACGACGGCTGCTCGTGATTCTCGACGAGCAGCAGCGTCATCCCATTCGGCAGAGCGATATCGTGGAACGGCGGAAACTGCACGGGCCGCAGCCGGGCGGGCGCGGGTGGACGGGTGGGGAAAGGCTCCTGGGCGGAAAGTGAGAAAGTTGGAATGATGGAAAGGGCTGCCAGTAAGACTTTCCATCGTTCCATCTTTCCAACGTTGCGCCGGTTCATTGCCCACCTCCCGACGTCGGACCCGGACCCGCACGGACGATCACCAGCGTGAGGTTATTGGGCGCGAGATAGGTGGTGGCGACGCGCTTTACGTCGTCGCTCGTGACGGCCACGATGCGATCGAGATCGGTGTTGATTTCGTCGAGGGAGTTGTGAAACGTGCGGTAATGGTGGAGCTCTTCCGCCTTTCCGAAGGTCGTCTCCCGGGAGGCGATCATTCCGGAGCGGATAATGTTCTTTGCTTTCGCCAACTCGTCGGCCGTGATCCCATTCGCGCGGATGCTGTCGAGCTGCAGGCTGATGAGGCTGTCCAGTTTGTCCGCGGAGACTCCCTGATTCACGATCGCGTAGGCCGCCCAGATGCCTGGCCCGTTGCGCGAGCCGAACGGATTCAGGAGCGCGCCGGCGGCGACGGCGGCCTTTTCGCGTCGTACGACGGCGACATTGAGTCGCGAGCTCTCGCCTGAGCCGAGGATGACGTTGAGCACCTCGAGCGCCGGGGTGTCGGCGTGCCGGTGCTCGGGGACACGGTAGAGCCTGATGACCGCATCGAGATTGGCCTGGGCGTCATGGACTTCGCGACGGCGGGACGTGGTTGTGGCCGGCATCTCGCAGTGCGGCAGCTCCGGCGCCGCATGGCTGGGCACGCTGGCGAAGTACTGATTCACGAGGCTGCGGAGCTGAGCAGGACTGAAATCGCCGACCACGACCAGCGTCGCATTGTTCGGCGCGTAATACGTGTCGAAGAACGCTTTCACGTCGGCGAGCTTCGCCGCATCGAGATCCGCCATCGAGCCGATGACGGTATGTGCGTAGGGGAAACAGGTGCTGCTGTCGAACGGCCACGTGAGGCCGTCGGTGAACGCGCCCTGATACGGCTGATTGTCGACCCGCAGGCGCCGCTCTTCCTTCACGGCCTGTCGCTGATTCTCGAAATTCGCTTCGCTGATCGCCAGTGACCGCATCCGATCCGCCTCGAGCCAGAGCGCGAGGTTGAGCCGATTCGACGGCACAGTCTCGTAGAAATTGGTCCGGTCTTCCGCCGTGCTGCCGTTGAAATCACCGCCCGCGCGTTCGATCAGCTGATCGTGTTCCGACTTTTTCACGTGCGCCGATCCCTCGAACATCATGTGCTCGAAGAGGTGCGCGAACCCGGAGTGGCCGGGGCGCTCGTTGCGGGAGCCCACTTCGTACCACACATCGACGGTCACGATCGGGTCCGAATGATCTTCGGAGTAGATGACGTGGAGGCCGTTCGGCAGCGTGAACTGCTCGAAGGCGACACGACCCGCTTGCGCCGACAGCACGCCTGGAATCAGGGTCGCCACTAGCCAGAGTGGTCTCATTCGGGGCTCAAACTCCGGGAAAAAGCGCGAGCGCGTTGGTTTCGAGGATGGCCCGACGCTGCGTATCCGAGAGGGGCAGGGCCAGGAATTGATCGATGTTTTGCCGCAGATCCTTGACCCCCGGGCTGGGCCAGTCGGTGCCCCACAGCACGCGGTCCGCGATCTCCGTTAGGCGGGGAAAGTACTCCAGCAGCCTGGACGGCGGAATGCCCGAGACGTCGAGCCTGACCTGGCCATGACGTCGCAGGATGAAAAAGGCTTCCTCCATGTAGAGCGGCCGCCCGCCGTGCGCCATCACCAATTGCAAATCGGGGAAATCGATCGCGACGTCATCGAGCTCCATCGGATTGCCGTACTTGGAGCGCGCCCCGGGAAAAATCGAGGTACCCGTGTGCACCATGACCGGCAGTCCTCGCTCTTCACAACGGCGGTAGATCTTGCCGAGCGCCTCCAACCCGTCCGTGTAGGCATTGGCAGCGAAGCGTTGATGGGGCGGGTGAATCTTCAATAGCCGAATCCCCTGATCGATCAACCGGTCGACGTCACCGGCGGGATCTCGGGTGTAGCGGGCATGCACGCCGCCGTACGCGATCAGCCGTTCGGGATTCGCCCGGGCGTACTTCGCGGCGAATGTGTTCGTGGAATCGTCGAACCCCATGACGTCGGGACTCGGATAGTTGACGAGTCCCACGCGCCACACGCCCGCGCGATCCATGACGGCGAGGAGCGCGCCGGGATCGTCCATGAGGGACAGTAGGAAATCCCAATGGGATTCCTTCCCCCTGCGCATCGCCTCCTGGACTTGGGGTTTGAGGTCGCGCCATGGCTGGATGTGAATGTGAACGTCGGTGATGCGACTCAGTCGCTCCAGGTGTAGAACCCCTTTCCCGTCTTCCTGCCCAACTCTCCCTTCTTCACCTTCTCGCGCAGGATCTTGGGCGGTTCGTAGTGCGGCTTGCCGAGCGTGGCGTGGAGGTACTCCGCGATGGCGAGTCGCACGTCGAGACCGACCTGGTCGGTGAGCTTCAACGGTCCCATCGGATGGTTGTAGCCGAGCTCCATCGCCTTGTCGATGTCTTCCGCGCTGGCGACGCCCTGTTCGAGCATGCGCATCGCTTCCAAACCAAGCACGACACCGAGGCGGCTGGACGCGAATCCCGGCGAATCGCGTACGACGATCGGTTCCTTGCCGAGCCGGCGCGCGAACTCCACGGCTCGCTCGGCAGCGGCGCCGCCGGATCTCTCCCGCCCGTGGGTGACAACCTCGACGAGCTTCATCACGTGCACCGGGTTGAAGAAATGCATCCCGATCAACCGGCCGGGCTGCTTCATCGTGGCCGCGATCTGTGCGATCGACAGCGAGGATGTGTTGGTCGCGAGCAGCGCAGTGGCCGGCGCGGCACGCTCGATCTCGGCAAACAGTCGTTGCTTGATCGCGAGGTCCTCAACGATGGCCTCGATGACGACATCGGCGTCGGCGATCGCGCTCCCGATGGTCGTCTCGGTCTGCAATCTCTGCCGCACCGCCGCCGCGTCTGACTCAGTCAGTTTGCCGCGTTTGACACCGCCGGCGAGCAGATCCTCGATTTTGGCTCTTGCTTGCGGGAAAGCATCGGCACGGTCATCGGTGAGACGGACTTCGCAACCCGAGAGCGCGGCCACATACGCGATGCCGTGACCCATCGTGCCCGCGCCGATCACGGCAACGACGGGGGACTTCATGCGGCTCGGGAGGCGTCCACGATCCTGCGCCCGCGCTCAGGATGATTCGTGCAAATCCCGTCGACACCCATGCGCACGAATCGCTCCACGTCGGACGGGCTGTCCACTGTCCAGGCAATGATCTGGGCACCGAGATCGTGGACCGTGCGGACGAGTTTCTCGTCCAGCGTCTTGCGCTCCTGCCACAGCGTTCGGGCGCGCGCATCCTCGAGTGTCTGCTTGGGATTGCGCGTCTCGACGTCGGACAGGATGCCGCGTGGCAGGTCCGGCCGCTTCTCGCCGAACCGGCGGACGACCTGAACAGCGAAGCTGTGAATGGCGTATCCCTTGGGATTCGGACCGCGATCGAGCGTCTCCAGGAGACGATCGTCCCAGCGCGGATCGAGGACTTTTATCTCGACGAATACCTTGAGGCGCGGCCCGATGGCGTCGAGCGCCTGCGCCAACGTAGGGATTGGCTCGCCGTTCGCGAGATGCAGCATCGCGAGATCGCGAGCCCGCGCCTGGGCGATCGGCAGGCCGAGCACCGAGGGATCGTGATGCACGATGAGCTCGCCGTCGAGCGTGTTGTGCACGTCCAGCTCGATCCCGTCAGCGCCTAACGGACCCGCCGCACGAAAGGCGGCAAGGGAATTCTCGAGCTCGACGCTCGACGCCCCGCGATGGGCGATGACGAGCGGGGACGTGTTCACTGCTGCAGGCTGTCGGCCTTCTTCGGTTCGATCCAGTCCGGCTCTCTCTCGATGTCGTGCACGATGGCCACGTCTTCCGGACGCGGCAGCACCGATTCCAGGTACGCGGGATACTTCGCCGCGTCGATCGGCTCCCCCTCGACCGTGAAATGCTGATGCGCATACATCCCGATGCGCCGATTGAATTTGAGATCAGGAACGTTGAGCTGCCGGTCGCGTTCGGGAACGAAAATGTTGAGCCGCTCGACGAGCTTCACGATTTCTTGACGATAGAGATTGCGCGCCAGTTCATTGAGCTTGCTCTTGTCGGGCTCGCCGTTCCCCCCGCTTTCGCGCTCGTCGTAGCGGCCTTTGAGACCCCAGACATAGGCCCAGTGGGCGGACGATGAGTTGTCCGTGCCGAACAGGTCGAACGCCGTCGGAATCCACTTATAGAAGAAGCGTTGGATGACCTCAGCCGGCATCTTGCCCGCCTTCACGATACGGAGCAGCCCGTTGTTGCCGGTGCCGAGATGATACGACTCCTCCTTCAGCATCGGCCCCATCGAACGGGACAGCGGATCGAATGCCGAGACCGACAGCATCTTGAGCTGGAACTTGCCGTCGCGATCGATGAACTGCGTGTAGGTGAAGAAGTCGAGCCAGTTGTCGACGATCTCGTTGAACGAGCCGAGCAGGCGCTCACCCTCATCGGCGCGTCGCTCGAGCAGCTTGGCCGCTTCGCGCTTGCCTTCATCGCCGAAGTGCGAGCACAGCAGATAGGACATCTGCCACCCATGCCGCATCTCCTCGGTCATCACGCGCTGCAGCGACAACAGGTCGTAGTCCGACGGCGCGTGCTGGAGCAGGTTGCGCTGCTGCTCGACGGACGCGAATTCGGTATCACCCTGATAGACGATCAGATTGAGCAGGGCGTCGCGAATGCGCTGATCGGGGATGTGCATGATCGTCGGCCATTTTCGCTGGCCCTTGAAATGCCCGAACTCGATGTGGGGCACTTCGGGGTCGCCGAACTTCGCCTCGAACTTGAAGGCGCGAATCGTGCCCTGAGGCAGACCGATCGAGTCCTGCCAGTATTTGAAGTAGTCGATCCAGTCGTCGAAGTTGTGGAGTTTGCGGACCATCAGCGGTTCCTTATCAGTTGACGGGCCTCTGGTGTAGCGAACAGTGCCTGTTGATCGGCGATTTCGACGTCGAGCATCTCCTCGAGCGTGGAGTGCTCGGAGCGGTACAGCGCCTCTTTTGTCTTCCGCACGGCCAGCGGGGCCATCGCTGCCCATCGCTCGGCGAGACTCATCGTCTCCGCGGCGAGTGCCGCCTGCGGGACCACCCGATCGAAGAGTCCGAGCGCCAACGCCTCGGCCGCGGGGACCATGCGCGCGCTCCAGACCAGCTCGAGCGCCTTGGAGATGCCGGTGAGGCGGGGCAGGAAATAGCTGCCGCCCCAATCCGGGCCGATGCCCAGTTTGTGAAATACCTGGCCGATCGAAGCTTGATCGGACGCGAGGCGGTAGTCACAGGCGAGCGCCAGGTTCGCCCCGCCGCCGGCCGCCGGTCCGTTGACCGCCGCGAGCACCGGTTTCGGCGCGTTGCGGATCGTCAGCGCGATCTCTTTGCCGGCGCGCACCAGCTCTTCTCCGCGCGAGCCGAGCACGCCGAGATCCGCTCCGGCGCAGAATGCCCGCCCGGCGCCGGTTATGACGATCACACGCACCGCGTCAGCGCCAGAGAGCATGCGCAACGCCTCGACCAGATCGTCGCACGCCTCGGGATCAAAGGCATTGAGCTTCTCCGGCCGATTGAGCGTGACGGTCCCGACGTGGCCTTTGATCTCGACTAGCACTCGCTCGTAGGCTGCCATCAGACGCGCTCCACGATCATCGCGATCCCTTGGCCGACGCCGATGCACATGCTGACTAAACCGTAAGAAGACTTCGTGCGATGCAAGGCGTGAACCAACGTCGTCAAAAGCTTTGCGCCGGTGCAACCCAGCGGATGACCGAGCGCGATGCCGCCGCCGTAGATGTTGACCTTCGCGGGGTCGAGCTTCAGCTCGCGGATGCAGGCAATCGCCTGCGCGGCAAACGCTTCATTGAGCTCGACGAGATCGATTTGATCGATTGTGAGGCCGGCGCGTTTGAGGGCTTTCTTGGTCGCCGGAATCGGCCCGAGGCCCATACAGCTTGGATCCACGCCAGCGACAGCTGTCGCAACAATGCGAGCGAGTGGCTGGTTTGCGGTTCCCGTGACCAGGAGAGCAGCGGCGCCGTCATTGATCCCGCTGGAGCTCGCCGCCGTCACTGTCCCGTCCTTCCTGAACGCCGGCTTGAGCTTGGCGACCGCTTCGAGCGTCGTGCCGGCGCGCGGGTATTCGTCCTTCGCGAACGTCGATCCGTCGGGAAGCGTCACCGGCACGAGTTCGTTCGTGAACACGCACTGCTTGAGCGCCCGCTCCGCGCGCTGCTGGCTTTCCACCGCGAACGCATCCTGCTCGGCGCGCGCAATCCCATAGCGACTCGCGACGACCTCAGCGGTTTCTCCCAGCGAGATCGTCCATTCCTGCTTCATCCGCGGATTCACAAACCGCCAACCGACCGTCGTATCAGCGACCTCGGGCGTCTTGCGACTGAACGGCTCGGACGGCTTGAGCATCACGTACGGCGCGCGCGTCATGCTCTCGACGCCGCCGGCGACGAACGTCTCGCCCTCGCCCGCCTTGATCGCCTGCGCGGCGCTCGCGACCGCCTGTAGCCCGGACCCACACAACCGGTTCACGGTTTGACCTGGCACTTCGACCGGGAGACCCGCGAGCAATAAGGCCATGCGGGCGACGTTCCGGTTGTCCTCGCCCGCCTGATTGGCACAGCCGAGAATCACGTCATCGATTGACCGGGGATCGACGCCGGAGCGCTCGACAACGGCTTTGATGGGAATCGCGGCGAGATCGTCGGGCCGCACGTTGGCTAACGAACCACCGTGCTTGCCCACGGGTGTGCGCAACGCAACGCCGATGAACGCGTCGGTCACAATCCCACCCACACCGTCTTGGTTTCGAGGTACCCGTCGAGCGCCTCGCGTCCGAGGTCTCGGCCAAATCCCGATGCTTTAAACCCACCGAACGGCGCGCCGGAGTCATACGAGTTATAGGAGTTGATCCACACCGTACCGGCGCGGATGGCCTTCGCGGCGCGATGCGCCTTCTGGAGATCCTTCGTCCAGATGCCGGCAGCCAAACCGTAAATCGTCTGATTGGCGAGCTTCACGCCCTGCTCGAAATCGTCGAACGTGAGGACCGCGAGCACTGGTCCGAAGATTTCCTCGCGCGCAATCGTCATGTCGGGTTGCACGGCGTCGAACACGGTTGCTTCGACGTAATAACCCTTGCCGTTGGGTTTTGCCGCTCTGCCGCCCGCTACGAGTTTGGCGCCCTCGTCCACGCCTTTCTTGATGTAGGAGAGCACGGTCTCCTGCTGCTTTTTCGAGACTAGGGCTCCCATCCGCGTGTTCTTATCGAGCGGGTCACCAGGCGTCAGCTTCCTCGCGCCCTCGGCGAGCTGCTCGACGACTTGCTCGTGCACGGCTTTCTCGACGAGCAGTCGCGATCCGGCCGCGCAGACCTCGCCCTTGCCATAGAAGATCCCGGTCTGCGCTCCGCGCACGGCAGCTTTCAAATCGGCGTCCGCGAAGATGATGTTGGGACTCTTGCCACCGAGCTCGAGCGTCACGCGCTTGTTGGTCTCGGACGCCATCTTCATGATCTGCCGGCCGACCTCGGTCGAACCGGTAAACGAGATCTTATCGACATCGGGATGCCGCACGAGCGCCGCGCCGGCGGTCGAGCCTCCGCCCGTGATCACATTGAATGCACCGGCCGGCAGGCCCGCCTCGAGTGCGATCTCGGCGAAGAGCAGGGCGGTGAGCGGCGTTTCGGAGGCGGGCTTTAAGACGACGGTACAGCCCGCGGCCAGGGCCGGCGCGAACTTCCAGCTCGCGATGTTGAGCGGGAAATTCCACGGGACGATGGCGCCCACGACGCCGATCGGCTCGCGAATCGTGTACGTGAAGAACGGCCCTTCGACGGGTAGCGTGTCGCCGACGATCTTGTCCGCCCACCCCGCGTAGTAGCGCAGTGTGTTGGCTGCCATTCCGATTTCGATTTTCGACTCGAACAGCGTCTTGCCGTTCTGCGCGGTCTCGAGCCGCGCGACCTCGTCGAGCCGGGCCTCGAGCAAATCGGCGGCCTTGAACAGTAGCCGGCCGCGCTTTCTGGCCGACACGTCGCGCCAGCCGGCGGACTCGAAGCAGGCTTTCGCCGCGCGCACCGCACTGTCGACGTCCGCCGCATCCCCCGCGGCGACGTCGGCCAGCACCTCTTCGGTCGCGGGGTTCACGACGGGGAAGCGTTTCCCCGAGGTGGCCGGTCGCCACTCGTTATTAATGAAGAGGTCGGTCTTCACTTTCCCTTGAACTCCGCCATGCGCTTTTCCTGGTTGGCCGCGATGCCTTCCTTCGCGTCGTCGCTCTGGAACAGCTGCTGCTGCAATTCGCGCTCGATCGCCAGGCCGGACTCGAAGGGCACCTCGGCGCCTGATTGCACCGAGCGCTTGATCAGGCCGACGGCTTTCGAGGCCTTGTGCGGCGGGCAGAACTGCTTGGCATACAGGAGGACCTGCTCCCAGAAGTCTTTGGCGTCGAGCACGTCGTTCACGAGCCCGATTTCCTTGGCCCTGTCGAACGAGAACAGCTCGCCCTTCACCATGAGCTCGATCGCCAGCGGCTTGCCGACGATGCGCGCCAGGCGCTGCGTCCCGCCGGTGCCCGGCAAGACGCCGAGGTTCACCTCGGGTAGACCGATCTTGCCGGCATTTTCCTTCGCGAGCCGGAGATCGCACGCCATCGCGATTTCGAGTCCGCCGCCCACGGTGTGTCCGTTCAGCGCGGCGATCGTGAGCTTGGGCGTCTGCTCGAGGCGGTTCAGCGTCTCGTTGGCGTGGAGACAGAAGAAATACTTGAACCGCGGCGTGACCTTGTTGAGCATGCCGATGTTGGCGCCGGCCGAGAAGAATTTGTCGCCATGGCCGCGCAGCACCATCACGTGGACCGCGTCGTCGAAGCGCGCCCGCAGGATCGCTTCGTCGAGCTGGCGCATCATGTCGTAGGTGTACGTATTCGCCGGTGGATCGTCGAGCTCGATGATCGCGAGACCATCTTCCGTCCGGTACTGCACCAGTGTCTTGACCTGCGGTTCAGTCATCGTCGCCATGATTACTTAGCCTCCGGATAGGCCTCGACGAAGCCGCCGAGGAAAATGCTCGTCATGAGATCGGCTAACCGGCCGGGATCGATTTCGCCGCCGGGATCGTACCAGTTGTAGATCCAGTTCATCATACCGAACAAGATGTACGTCGCGGCGCTGCGATCGGCGCGCGTCTGCTCCGGTGCCGCGTCTTTGAGAATGGACTCCAGCAGATCGACGTAGCGCCGCTTGATCGCGAGCACCCCGCGCGGCGATGCCTCGTGCGACAACACCTTCATCTCCGCCATATGGTGCGCGAAGAACGCCACATGATGACGGATGAACGCCTGGAGCCGTTCGTGGGGATCGCTCGCCTTCGCGATGGCCCGGCGCGCGCCGTCGAGTACCTGCGTGAAACACCGTTCCTGAATGAGCGCGAGCAGATCTTCCTTGCCGCGGACGTAGTAGTACATCCCCGCGAGCGACATGCCACTGGCGGCGGACAGGTCGCGCATGGTGGTCGGGTGATAGCCTTTGTCCGCGAAGACCCGTGCGGCACGGGCGAGCAGGTGGTCTAGACGCTCATCGTAGGGTCGCATGATTTCGAACGATTGTTCGAATTCACAAGCTATCCCCGCGTCTCCGTGATCACAAGGCCCTTAATATTCCGTCGCTTCCCACGTCCACCGAGCATCGGAGCTCATGGCACAACCTCTGCCGCGCACCGAGACGACCCCCGACGCCGCGCTCATTGCTGCGTGGCAGGCGGGGGATGAACAGGCGGCGGCCGAGCTGGTCAGGCGCCACGCTCGCGCGTTGGCGCGTTTTCTCGCAGGGGCGGGCGCGCCGGAGAGTGAGTTGGACGACCTAGTGCAGGAGACGTTGATCCGCGCGTTCCGCAGTGTGGACCGGTTCCGCGGCCAATGTCAGTTCCGCACCTGGTTGATGACGATCGGCGGAAACGTCCTCAAGGATTTCGGACGTCACATGAAGCGGCGGGCCGTCATTCCGTTGGACGAAATGGTCCGCGACGGAACGGGAGATCCGCATGAACTCGCGGAAGCGAGTGAGGCGGAAGCGAGATTGATGGCGGGGTTGAAGGCGCTGCCACGGCTGCAGCGTGAAGTGTTCTTGTTGCGGGCGCAGCAGGGACTCGAATACGAAGAAATCGCGGCGGCGTTGGCGACGACGCCCGGGGCAGCCCGGGTGCATTACCACCATGCGGTGCGGCGATTGAAGGAGACGGTCAAATGAACGAGGATGCCATGATTGCGGCTGCGAAGCGACTGGGTACCGGGCCTGCGGATCGCCTGGACGTCGAGGCCACCGCGCGAAAGGTCATGGAGCGGCTGCGCGAGCAGCCGGCTCAACGCTTCGCCTGGATTCACATTCCGTGGGTCAGGATCGCGGCCGCATTGGTGATTGGGTTGGGCGGCGGGTTCGCGCTGCACCAGATGTGGCCGGTCAAAGCGACGAGCGGGCACGCGGCGCACTTTGTCGCCGATGATTTGAGCGGTTTGTCGACCGATCAGTTGCGCGACGTCTTGGATCGTTTCGATGAGATGGTTGGTGCCACCAGTACGGCGTTGCCGGAGGGGAGTGGAGATTTGCGTGAACTCGATGAGCAGCAGCTCAAACGCGTGCTGCGCTCTTTGGAGGGATGATAGATGAAGAGGCTCTGGCTTTTGACGCTTGCCGTCGTAGCCGCCCCGGCCTTCGGAGCGCAACAGCCGGGTGACACGGGGGAAGCCGGGCGGCTGCGCGCGCAGATCGAGCAGCGCTTCAGTGACCGAGTGCAGGACGAGTTGAAGCTGACGGCCGATCAGGCGACCAAGCTACGCGCCAGCCAGGAACGGTTCGGCGCGCTCCGGCGTGATCTCATCCGACAGCAGTTCGAGCGGCGCCGAGCTCTCGACGATCAGATGCAGCCGGGGGTGGCGGCCAATGCCGACTCCGTTCGCAAGCTCATGGATGGCATGCGCGCCGGCCGGGAGCAGATGGTCAAGATCGAGCGGGACGAGGATCGGGAGATGGGCGTGTATCTCAATCCGGTGCAACGGGCCCGCTATCAACAGATGCGCGAGCGGTTCATGCAGCGGGTGAACGAGATGCGCGCGGCGCGGCGCGAGCGTGGCGGCTTGGGCAGAGGACCAGTGATGCGCCCTGGCTTGCGAGGCGGAGGGCGACGCCGCGGAATGTAGAAAGGGGAGCGGTTAGCGAAAGGACGGAGCGCACCCCCTGCGTTCCGTCCTTTCGCTTTTCCGGCGTATATTTCCGCCCGCGCCCGAGTGGCGGAATGGCAGACGCAACGGACTCAAAATCCGTCGGGGGCAACCCCATGAGAGTTCGACTCTCTCCTCGGGCATCTTTCCATGTCGACCGCATCCCGCTGATCCTCACCGCCATTCGATCCGACTAGCGCGATGCTGTTCAACAGCCCGCTGTTCTTGTTCGCGTTTCTGCCGGTCACCTACCTGGTGTTCTGGCGGCTCAAGCGCAAGGACGACCGCTACGTCTGGCTCACACTCACCGGGTACTTGTTCTACGCCGCCTGGGACTACCGTTTCTGCGCCCTCATGGCGACGTCCACGGTCGTCGCCTACCTCGCCGGTCTGGGCCTTGCCCGTTGGGACGACCCGCGCTGGCGCCGGCTGTGCCTCATCGCGCCGATCACGGTGGACCTGTCGCTGCTCGGATTCTTCAAGTACGCCAATTTTGGGCTCCATACGGCGAATAGCGTCGCCGCTTGGCTCCACCTGCCGCTCCACCTGTCGGGCCCCGAGATCGTCCTGCCGGTGGGGATCTCGTTCTACACGTTCCACACCATCACGTACATCGTGGACGCCTATCGACGCACCATCACACCGACGCGGAATTTCTTCGAGTTCTCCTGCTACGTCTCGCTATTTTCCCAGCTCGTCGCGGGCCCGATCGTGCGGTTCCGCCAGATCGAGCAGGATCTGGAGCAGATCGACCAGCACCAACCCGGCCGCACCTGGAACATCGGGTGGTCGTTCTTCACGATCGGGATGATCAAGAAGGTGATCATCGCCGACAGCATCGCGGCGATCATCAACCCCGCGCTGGCTGGCTACGGACAATTGTCCACCGCAGGCGCGTGGCTCTGCATGCTCGGCTATGCCTACCAGATCTACTTCGATTTCTCGGGTTACAGCGACATGGCCGTGGGCCTGGGCCATCTTTTCGGGATCCGGATCCCCCAGAATTTCAATTCACCCTATCAGGCGACCGACCCGTCCGACTTCTGGCGGCGCTGGCACATCTCACTCTCGACTTGCCTGCGGGACTACCTCTATGTGCCGCTGGGGGGCAGTCGCGAAGGCGCGTGGCGCACCTATCGCAACATCATGATCACGATGCTGCTCGGTGGCCTGTGGCACGGCGCGAGCTGGACGTTCGTGGCGTGGGGTGGCTATCACGGACTATTGCTCGTCGCCTACCGGCTGGCGGGGCCGGTCTGGGACGCACTCCCCGCCGCGCTACGGCGCGCTGGGATGTTCTTCCTGGTCCTCATCGGCTGGGTAGCGTTCCGCGCGAATGACTGGCGCATGGCCTCCGGCCTGCTGGGGACGATGTTCTCCTGGACCTCGGGTCCGGCGCTCGCCGGAATGATCGGACTCGTGCTCGTGCTCGGCGTCGCGGCGGTGGTGGCCCATGCCGGACGCAACACCTGGCAGTTGAGCCACCAGTGGCCTCGCGCGGTGGGGGTCGGGCTCGCCGCGCTGTTCGCGGTGTCCCTGTTGGTGATGTACGCGGGACAGCGGACCCCTTTCCTCTATTTTCAGTTTTGAGCCTAGACCGGCTGCGCCCCTCCTGGCAACCGGGGTTCTTGGTTCCGGTCGTGCTTGCCGCCTGGCTCGCGGCGGACGTCGGGCTCCACGCGCTGCCGCTCGACCGGGTGAGTTATCGCGTGTGGGAGGCGTTGCGCACGTTCGGGGCCGAGACGCCGTTCCGCCCCAACGCGCGCTACGACCGCCCGCGGGTGTACGGTAATCTGGCGGCCCTCGGCAATCAGCCCGACTTGCGGGAGTATCACCGCGTCGTCTTCACCACTGACAGCCTTGGCTATCACAACCGGCCGGAGCTCGCGAGTCGCGGTAGAGTTTCGGCGATGCTGTTCGGCAGCTCATTCTCGGCGGGCTCCGAGGTGAGCGACTGGGAGAGCCCGGCGGTCCAGATCGGCCGCGCCGGTGGGCGCGAGGTGTACAACGCCGCGCCCAGCGATCCGGCGCCGGCGCGGGTGCGCACGCTCGCCGACCAGGTGGGCATGCGGGAGGGGGGGGGCCTCGTGATCTTCGAGTTGCTGGAGAGCGCGGAACCGCCGCCGATCATCGCCGCTCTGCCGCACCCGCGCGAGCTGCGCTGCCGAGTGACCCTGGGCGTGTGGGACGGGCGATACACGTGCTGGGCGTTGACCTGGGTGAGCGATCACCTGGATGTTTCACCGCTGCAGGTGTTCGCGGCGCGGCTGTATCGACGCTTGCAGAATGACCTCATGCTCCCGAACGCCGCCGCGAGGCACGTGATCCGGACCCGGTTGCAAAGCGGGACCGAGCTGCTGTTCCTCGCGGACGAGCGGGCGACGTATCATCGACGCCGCTCGAGCGAGGATGTGCTGCGGCGCCTCACGTGGCTCTCGAACCGGCTCGCGCTCCAGCGGCAGCGGCTGCTCGTCGTCCTCACACCACACAAGTACAGCGTGTACGCGCCGTTGCTCGCAGAGCCGGACACGGGCCCGGCGGAAACGCCCCGCTATTTCGCCGCGCTCGAGGCTGGCCTGCGCGCGCGCGGCATCGCAGTGGTCGATCTGCTGGAACCGCTCCGTGCCGCCGCCCGAGATGCCGCGGCGCGCAGAGGGGGGAGTCTGATCTTCTGGCGCGACGACACTCACTGGAACGCCGCCGGGATCGCCGCGGGGGCGCGCGCCATCGCTACAGCCGCTCGAGCGGCGGCAACCCCGTGAGCGTTCGACTCTCTCCTCGGGCATCTCCGATGTTCGGCCGCACCTTCTCGACCCTCACTGCAACTGGCCTCCTGCTGCAAACCGTGGCCGCGCAATCAATCCGCGGCACTGTCGTTCTTGCTCAAACCGGCGAGCCACTGCCGTTCAGCGTTGTCATGCTGTCTCCCGGAGACGCTCGCATCTTCACGGACGGACAGGGCCGGTTCTCATTTTCAAATCTGGGAAACAGCACATACGTCCTGAGCGTGCGACAGATCGGCTTCTCGCCAGTCGACACCCAGATCACCCTGCGTGGCGATGACGCACCCGTGGTTCGCATCGCGTTGCACGCGCTGGTCGTTCAGCTGCCTCCTCTGGTGGTGATCGGTTACGGTCCCTGTACCGCACCAGGCCGCCCCAATTCCCCCGATGACTCAGCGCTGGTGGCTGTCTTCGACCAACTCCAGGAGAACGCGCGCCGCTTCGAGCTGTTCGCCGATTCGTATCCGTTTCGCTTTCGCCTCGAGCGCACCCTTCGTGACGTCACGCGCCGCGGTGACACGCTCAAGACGGTCGACATCCTCTCGCTCGGCAACACCGATGAACGACCGTACGAAGTCGGTCGCGTGGTCGCACCGGGGTGGGGACCCTGGAACAGCGATCTGCTGGTGCATACGACCGTACTACAAGAATTCGCGAACAAGACCTTTATCGAAACTCACTGCTTCCATCTCGCGGGGCGCGATACGATCGCGGGCGAGACGCTGGTGCGCGTGGATTTCGAGCCGGCCGAGCGGCTTGGGTCGGCGGATATCGCAGGCGCGGCGTACCTCGATTCGATCACGTACGAATTGCGCTTCACGGAAACGTCGCTCACACACGCGGAGCGCTCACCGCTGACCGAGGTGAACACGATCACCGCGCGGACGCGCTTTCACAGCATCGCGCCGGGCATCCCTCTCCAGGACTCGCTCATCGCTATCACCACCTATCGCTTCGGGCGGTTCACCAGGCGGATCGAGACGCAACGCCTGATCGACATGCACTTCAGGCGCCGGTCACCCACCCAGGACTTGCGCTGAACACCGTCATGGGGGGATATGGGGGGCCTCTCTCACGAGGGGTCTCCATGCCGTTACTGCCGGTCCTCCTGCTCGCTTCCAGTCTTCTCGTCCAGACGCCTACCGCCCAGACACCCGCGGCGCCCCCCGCCGGAGCGACGCCGGTATGGACAGCACGATTCAGCGGCGAGGTTCGCTGGCAGCAGGTCACCCCAGCGGGCGTGCTCCTCGTGTCGACCGACGGTGCGCTCGCGGCAGTCGACATCGAGCGCGGTCAGATCGTCTGGCAGAAGCCCGAGCTCGGTGGATTACCGGCCGACAGCGTGCGGATGGTGGAAGGGTCGCTGCTCATGGAGGCGGCGCGCCCGGGACTCCTGGTCGTCTTCGATCCAGTCACCGGTACCGTCCTGTTCGACTCTCGGCGCCTGAACCTGACAAAGGTGGTCACCCGTCGAGCGCTGCCCCAGACGGGCACGCTGCTCGTGCACGGCCAGCGCCAGAGCGGCCCACCGGTCGTCGCGCTGTACGATCTCGCCACTGGCACGCAGCGGTGGGTGAGTGAGTCCCTCTTTCAGCAGACCGAACCGAAGCGCGGCGGCCTGGGCGGGCTCATGCAAGGCCTGGTGCGAATGGCGTCGGGAGGCACGACACTCGAGGTGCTGCAGGCGGGACCCGAGGTGATCGTCGTCCACACGCTCATGGGACTGCGCGCGCTCGACGCAAAGACCGGAACCGTCCGCTGGTCCGCGACCCTGCCGACTGCGCGCGCCGGCAATCCCGCGAAACATGTCCGGCTCTACCAATCCATCGACAAGAGCGACCGCATTTACGTGAGCTTCGACGACCGGCTGATGGCGTACCGGCTCGCCGACGGTCAGGCGCTGTGGGCCAAACCCGCGATCATCGAAGGATGGGTGCACGACATCGTGCAGCATCCGAACGGGATCATCATCCTCCCCGAGTCGCCGCCGGCGAACGAGGCGACCGGCAACGTCCGCATCGTCAACGGCATCGTGCAGACCGGACTGAACATCGCACGCTACGAGGACGGAACGACCATCGCGCCGAAGCCGTTGCGCATGCGCGGTACCGTCACGCAGGCGCTCATCACCGGGGGCGCAGCGGTTCTTGCGGTGGACGCGGAGTCACGGACGTTCGTGAACGTCCTGGATGTCGCTACCGCGACCGTGCGGCTCCCGAAAGACGTAAAGATCAAAGGGCAGCTCGCCTACGCCGAGCTGACTCCCGCCGGGCTGTTGTACATCTCGCGTCCCGATGCAACAACGAATGCGGAAGTCAACGTCATCGATCTCGCGACCGGCGAGCCCAAGTGGAAGGACGCGATCGAAAGCGGAAAGCCGCTCAACGCCGACGATTACAAAGCCGACCGGTACTTACTGCATCATGCAGCCGAGGGATCGACGCTCTACGTGTTCGCAAACCGCGATCACAAGCTGTATGCCGTCGACCGGCAGGCCGGCAGTTATCGCGCGCTGAGCGGCGAGATCAAGCTGGAGGGTGGGGAAGATCCGACGGCGATGGAGCTGCGGCCCTCCGGGATCGTTCTGATCGCGGCGCAGAATCTCGTGGTGCTCGGCCGCGACGGGCAGATCAAGCAGCAGGTCTATCATCCCGCGCCACGGTTGCCAGGTCTGCTCCGCGCCCTCTACCGAATCCAGTCAATCAGAGCCGGGCTGTACGGCGCTGCTGCATCCTCTTACGGCGACGCCTTCGCGCAAGCGTCGCGCACCGCGACTGACACGAACGCACGCCGCATCATGGGGCAGATCTCCACCACGTACACGCAGGGAGGCGCACAGCTGCAGGGCTACTCCAACCAAGCGGCCGCGATGGCCACGAAGCGCTTCAAGGCATCGCTCAGTGTGCCGAGCTCCGTATTCATGTTGACGCGGTCACCGGACGGAGACGGCAACGTCCTTTTACAAATCGACAAAGACAGCGCGCAACCGCGCGCTCGCGTCGATCTCGGCAAAGAGCGCGAGCCCGTGTATGCGGTTGACGATATTGCGGGGATGCTGTTCTTGCGGACGGCGTCAGGAACGCTGGTCGGGTACCGACTGTAGCGGCGGGTGGCCCCGCTTAAGGCCCGGTTGCGGTTGTGACCGTGAATGCGTTGCTGGTGACGGGGGTCACGCTGCTTGTCGATGCGCTCAGTGTATAGGTCCCGGGCTTATCGATCACGAGATCACCGAAGCTTGCGATGCCCGCCACAGCGCGCCTGGTTGTAGTCCCGCTCAGCGAGCCGCCTGCCGGATTGGACGCGAGTGACACGGTGACAGCCCCGGTAAAAGTGCTGTCCGTGTTTCCCAACGAATCCTTCGCGACGACCTCGACCGGCGGCGAAATGGCTTGGCCGGCCGTCGCTGAGTTTGGTTGAACGAAGAAAGCGACCGCCGCGGCAAGGCTACCGCCGCCGCCACCGCCTCCGGTTGCGATGCCGATCAAGCCGGAGCCGTCACCGCAGCTCGCGATCACCAAGGTGATCAGGCTGAGCACGATCGGCGAGTGAGCGATTCGCATAATTGCCTTACACGGTAGCACCCCCAAACGGAAAATGCTCGCCTGCAAAGGCGGGCCTTTTTGTGGTAAACTGGGGTCCATGCCAACCCAGCTTGAAGGTCGCCGCGGCGGCGCCGTCGGGGCGAAGATCGACTACCGGGATGGACACTGGATCGTTCCCGACCATCCCATCATCCCCTTCATCGAAGGCGACGGTACCGGGCCCGACATCTGGCGCGCCGCGGCCAAGGTCTTCGACGCCGCGGTCGCGCGCACGTCGGGTGGCAAGCGCAGCATCGTCTGGCGGGAAATACTGGCCGGAGAAAAGTCGTTCAATCAATCGGGCGACTGGCTGCCCGAAGAGACCCTCGGCATCATCCGCGAGCACCGCGTCGCCATCAAGGGCCCGTTGACCACGCCCGTCGGCGGCGGCATTCGCTCGCTCAACGTCGCCTTGCGGCAACTCCTCGATCTGTACGCCTGCATTCGGCCGGTGCGGTATATCGCCGGCGTCCCGGCGCCCGTCAAACAGCCGGGGAAACTCGACATCGTGATTTTTCGAGAAAACATCGAAGACGTCTACGCCGGCATCGAGTACAAGGCAGGGAGCCCGGAAGCCGACGCGTTGATCGAATTCCTGCAGCGCCGTTTTGGGGCGAAGATTCGCGCCGGCAGCGCGATCGGTATCAAGCCGATGTCGAAATTCGGATCGCAGCGCCTGATCGTGAAGGCGATCCAGTACGCGATCAAGCGGCGGCGTCCTTCCGTGACCCTCGTCCACAAGGGCAACATCATGAAGTTCACGGAGGGCGGGTTTCGGGACTGGGGGTACGAAGTCGCCAAGGAGCGATTCGCGGAGCAGACCGTGACTGAAGCCGAGGGCGCTAAGCGGAAAGAGGATGTGAGCAAAGTGATGATCAAGGATCGCATTGCCGACGCCATGTTTCAGCAGCTCGTGCTGCGTCCGGACGAGTACTCCGTGATCGCCGCGCCCAATCTCAACGGCGACTACCTCTCCGATGCGGCGGCCGCGCAAGTCGGCGGGTTGGGCCTGGCGCCCGGTGGCAACGTGGGGGACGGGTACGCCGTGTACGAAGCGACGCACGGCACCGCGCCGAAATACGCGGGCCAGGACAAAGTGAATCCCAGCAGCGTCATCCTCTCGGGCGTGATGATGTTCGAAGAGCTGGGATGGGAAGATGTGGGACGCGCGATCGTCCGCGGCCTCGAAGGCGCGATTGCGTCGAAACACGTCACCTACGATCTGGCGCGGCAGCTCCCGGGTGCGACAGAGGTCTCGACCTCCGCATTCGCCGACGCCATCATCGAGCACCTTTCGTGAAAAATCTCATCTCAACGCGCTCCCTCGAGAGCGTCGAGAGTCCTTTACTGGCGGTCCTGGTCTCGGACAATCAAGCGCCGCTCAAGGATGCGAGTCTCGAGCGCGCGATCGCGTCGGGAGACTACAAGGGCAAGAAGGACGAGGCGCTTCTTGTTTATGGCGCCCCCTCAGGCAAGGCTGAGCGCATCCTGCTCGTGGGCATTGGAAAGGCGACCGAGATCACGCGCAGCTCGATTCGCCGCGGTGCAGCGATAGCCGCCAAGCGCGCGCGCAGCCTGGGGACCAAGACATTCACCATAGCCGTGGCAAAGGAAGCGCGTGGTGGCCTCGGCGTCGCCGAAATCGTACAGGTGGCGATTGAAGGTGCCGCGCAGGGCGGCTGGCAATTCACCGAGCTCAAAAAGCAGCCCGAGGATCCCCAGCCAGAGCTCGAGTCGGTCGAAATCGTCATAGACAAGGCCGACAAGGAGGAAGCCGAGGCCGGCCGGCGCATCGGCGATGCGGTGGCTGCCGGCTACCTCTTCACGCGCAATCTCCAAATGCAGCCTGGCAACGTCTGCACCCCCACCTTCCTCGGCGAGCAGGCTCGCAAACTCGCGACCACCTACAAATTCGGCGTCACGATCCTCGATCTCGCACTGATAAAGAAGGAAGGGATGGGGGCGCTGCTCGCCGTCGCCCAGGGAAGCGCGGAGGAACCGCGGTTTATTGTGCTGGAGTATCAGGGCGGCACAGGCGCCCCCGTTGTACTGATCGGCAAGGGCGTCACGTTCGATTCGGGTGGAATCTCGATCAAGCCCGCCGCGAACATGGAGGACATGAAGTTCGACAAGTCGGGTGCGACCGCCGTACTCGGCGCGTTCGAAGTCCTGGGACGCCTGAAGCCCAAGATCAACGTCGTTGGCCTGATCCCCGCCACGGAAAATCTGCCCTCCGGCACCGCGATCAAACCGGGCGACGTCGTGAAAAGCCACCTGGGGAAGACGATCGAGATCATCAACACCGATGCCGAGGGGCGCCTGATTCTCTGCGACGCGCTGTCGTACGCTCGGCGCTTCAAGCCGGCTGCGGCGATCGATGCCGCGACGCTGACCGGCGCCGTCGTCATCGCACTCGGCCATCACGCGATCGGCATGATGGGCAACGACGAGGCGTTGCTCGCCGAGGTACGCGACGCCGGCGAGCGCGCCGGCGAGCGCTGCTGGCCGCTGCCGCTGTGGGACGATTATCGGGAGCTGCTGAAGTCCGACGTCGCCGACGTCAAGAATTCCGGCGGCCGCGCGGCCGGCACGATTGCCGGCGCGTGGTTCCTGCGCGAGTTCGTGGACAGCTTTCCGTGGGTGCATCTCGACATCGCAGGGACGGCCTATCTCGAAGGCGAAGGCCCAAGTCACGCAAAGGGACCGACGGCGATCGGCGTGCGGCTGTTCACCGAATTCTTGCTCAAACGCGCTGGCGTTGCGGGCGCTTGATTCGCGGCAGTCTGCTCGCGCTCGGGTTGTCCAGCGCGTTCGCATCCGGCGCGGCCGCTCAGGCTGATACGACCCGCCGAGACACCACCGCAGCTCACGACTCGACGCAACGCGACACCACGGCCCGCGATACCACGCCGGCGCTGCTGCCCGTATTCGCCGCCGCGATCGCGCCGGGCCCGTTGCCGCTGGGGTCGCGGTACACCTTCACCACCGACTCGCTGCTCTTCAACCGAGTTCGCACGCTCAGCGATCTCCTGGGCCACATACCGGGCGTGTACGTCGCGCGCGGCGGCTGGTATGGACAGGCGGAGATCGTCCTGTATGGCGGCCGTGGCCCGGCGGCGCTCGAGATCTACTGGGATGGCGTGCCGTTCGTGCCTTTGGGACGGGACTCGATCTATATCGACCCGGCACGCATTTCCCTGGCGCCGCTCGAGCGCGTCGACGTCATCGTGCTTCCCGGCTCGCTGCGGGTCTATCTCGTCACGGCTCGCGCACGGTCGACATCCGCGGCCACACAGATCGGGATTCTGACAGGCGTTTATGACATCGCGGGCTATCGCGCCGGATATGCGACGCGCGGACGTTCCGGTTTTGGCGTCGCACTCCTCGCCGACTGGAACAGCATCGGCATTGGGCCGGTGGGCAGTACGATCACGCCCTTCGGAACGAGTGACCTGTGGCTCAAGTTCGAGTACGTGCCACCGGGCGCGCGCGTGGGTGCCTCCTTTCAAATCGCGAGCTCCAGCTGGCATCGCGCCGCTGGGGACGGCGTGGACCCGTGGCGGCAGGATCGTCGCGAGCGGCTGTTGCGCCTGTTTGTCGCCCAGCGCGAGGATGGGTTGGGGTACCGGCTCAGCACCGCGCTCGCCACCAGCGCGATCAGCCAGGACACGGCGATCGCGCCGCGGACCGTCTCGAGCATCACGGTCGAAGCGAGCAATACCTGGCGCAGAGCTAATGTGACGGCCACGGCTCGGTTGGGCGCCGCCGGCCTCCCGCAGCAATTGGAAGCTCGCGCCGGTTGGGCGCCTGTTTCGTTTTTCACGCTGGCCGGCACGGTGCGTCACTCCAGCTACACGGGTGGACGAACCGGCGACCGCGCATATCTCACAGCCGGCATCGCGCTGCCACTGGGATTTTCCGCGCGCGCGGAGGCGGCGTGGCAACGCGACGTACAAGCGTTGTTCGTCGCCAAGGATTCGCTCCAGCGGACGAATGACGTCGCGGGATGGGTGCGCTTCGACAGCCCGAGACTCATGATCGAGATCGGGCGTGGGCGTCGCGATCCATTCGCGCCGCTGGCGTTCGCTGTCGGAATCAAGACGGTCACCGCTCTGCATCCCACTCCCTCGACCGACTTTATAGCCGGCCACGCGTCGCTGCGAGTGCTTCCGGGATTCACGCTGTCCGGCTGGTACTTCGATGCGGTGGTGGGCGGTGGCGACTTCGAGCCGCCGCATCACGCCCGCATCGCCGCGACCTTCCATTCCAAATTCTGGCGCGTTTTCAAGAGCGGCATCTTCGCGCTGCACGGTGAGGTCGCCATGGAGTCCTGGAGCAGCTGGGCGCTGGGCGGCGTCGATACGACCGCGGCGATCCAGCGTACCATGGGCGGCGCGAGTTTCGTCGACACGAACCTCGAGCTGCAGCTCGCCGGGGTCACGATCTTTTGGTGCATCCAGAACGTGAATGTGATGCGCTCGAGTTACGTAGCGGGGCTGGGCTTTCCCAAGAGCGTGCAGCAGTACGGCGCCCGCTGGTTCTTCACGAACTAGCTTCCCCGACTACATTTAACGACTTGTGCCGCGCAGCATGACAGGCTTCGGCTCTGCCGAAGATCGAGTCTCAACCGGGGGCGGACGTCTGCGGGTAGACATCCGCACCGTCAACCACCGCTACTTCAACCCGCAGCTGAAGCTGCCGGCCGATCTCGCCGGCGTCGAAATCGAGATGCGCGACCGGCTGCGCCAGCTCCTGGAGCGCGGGCATGTGGCGGTCACGGCGCGATGGGTCGATGGGCCACCCAAAGAGAGCGGCGTCGCCGTTGACCTGTCGCGCGCGAAACAGGTGCTGGCCGCCGCCCAGCAGCTCAAGAAGAAGCTGAAGCTCAAGGGGACGGTGGATCTGGCCTTCGTCGCCCGGCATCCGGATGTGTTGACGGCGGTGAATGGCCGCGACCAGGACGCGGTGCAGTGGGCCGACGTCAAGCCGATCGTGGAACGCGCGGCGCGCGACGTGGTGGCGATGCGCGAACGGGAAGGTCGGGCGCTCGCGATCGAGTTGAATGACCGGCTCGACGCGCTCGAGAAAGCAGCGCGCGAGGTCGAGGCGCAGGCACCCGCGCGACTGAAGGCGGAGCATCAGCGGCTGAAACAAGCCATTGCTGAGCTGACCTCGGCCGCCACAGTTGATGAACAGCGTTTGGCGCTCGAAATCGCATTGCTCGCCGACCGGGTGGATATTACCGAGGAGCTGGTGCGCTTTCGCGCTCACATCGAGGCGGCGCGTGCGGCGCTCAAGTCGGATCAGCCGGTCGGAAAGCAGCTCGGGTTCCTGGCGCAGGAGTTGTTGCGCGAGGTGAACACGATGGGCTCCAAGGCCAATGATGCACGGATCACGCAGACCGTGATCGCGATGAAGGGGGACCTCGAGAAGTTCCGGGAGCAGTTGGAGAATTTGGAGTGACGGCACGGCCCCGGATCGTCGTCCTGTCCGCGCCTTCGGGCGGCGGCAAGACGACCATCGCGAGGGCGGTCCGCGAACAGTATCCCGATCGATTCGGCTTCTCGGTGTCGGCGACGACGCGGGCGCCTCGTCCCGATGAGCGGGACGGAGTGGACTATCACTTTCAGACGCGGACGCAGTTCCTCGAAGCCGTCGGCGCCGGCAAGTTCCTCGAGTATGCCGAGTACGCGGGTGAGTTGTACGGCACGCTGAAGGACGAAGTGGAGAAAGTGCTGCAAGCCGGCAAGCACGTGCTCCTCGACATCGAGGTCGAGGGAGGGCGACAGGTGCGGGAGCAGTTTCCGCATCCTCGCTCAGTCTCGATCTTCATTTTGCCGAGCGATCCGCGGGTGTTGCTGGAGCGACTGCATCAGCGGAAGAGTGAATCGATCGAGCAGATCCGCCAGCGCCTGGAGCGGGCCGAATACGAGTTGCAGCAGTCGACGTTGTTCGATCGGTGGATTCGCAACGACGATCTCGCCAAGGCGGTTGCCGAGGTCGTGAGCATTGCCGATGACACGCGGGGCCGGAGCAGAGAAAAGAAAGACTTCGAGTGGATCACGAACTACGGGCGCGGACTGCAAGCCGAGGCCCAACGACTCTATGATGAACTGCACCAACAGAAAGGCTGAGCAATGCGCATTGTGACCCCGGCAGAAGTCGCAGGACAAACGCAGAACAAGTATCTCGGCGTGCTCGTGGCGGCCAAATTCGCTCGCTACGTCAACGATTTCCCGCGCGACCGTTCCGTCGATTGGGAAGAGAAGCTCACCACGCGCGCCTTCGACGAGCTGGTGCGCGGCGGCCTCAAGTACCGCCTGGTGCGGCGGCGGCGCCAGCAGGAAACCTGATGTCTCTCACCGACCGTCACGTCGTGCTCGGCGTGTCGGGCGGAATCGCCTGCTATAAGAGCTGTACACTGGCTCGCCGGCTGACCGAAGCGGGAGCCACCGTGGATGTGGTGCTCACCGCCGCGGCCACCGAGTTTGTGCAGCCGCTGACGTTCGAAGCGCTCATCGGTCGTCCGGTCCTCACCTCGCTGTGGGAGCGGGGCCGGGCCCTCGCGCACATCGATCTCGCCAAAGATCCCGATCTCGTCATCGTGGCGCCCGCGACGGCGAACGTTCTCGCGCGCGCCGCGATGGGAATGGCGGACGACCTGCTCACGGCGCTGCTGCTCGCGCGCGCCGACCGCCTCGTTCTCGCGGCGCCTGCCATGAACGACGCGATGTACGCGAATCCGGCGACCACCACGAACATCAAGACACTCAGCGCGCGTGGCTGGCATTTTGTCGGCCCGGAGATCGGCGCGCTCGCCGAAGGGCCGAGCGAACGGCCGGGCCGGATGAGTGAACCCGAGACGATCCTCGCGGAGGCGGAACGGCTCCTCGGAAAAGCGCAGCAAGGGAATCCGAAGAGCAAGTGGTCCGGCAAACGAGTCGTCGTGACGGCCGGGCCGACGCGCGAACACCTCGACCCGGTGCGCGTCATCACGAATCCATCGAGCGGTCGCATGGGATATGCGTTAGCGGAGGCCGCCTCGAGCCGCGGAGCCAACGTCGTGCTCGTGACGGGTCCAACGGAGCTGGCGCCGCCTTCCGGTCTTGCGACGCAGCACGTCGAGACCACCGAGGAGATGCAGCGTGCGGTCCAGGCGCTCGTGAAAGATGCGGACGCCCTGATCATGAGCGCCGCGCCCGCGGACTATCGTCCCAAGCAGCTCGCCGACAAGAAGCGACCGCGGGAGAACGGTCCGCTCACGGTCGAGCTGGAAGCGACGCCGGACATTCTCGCCTCACTCGAGCGACCGAAGCGGATGGTTGTGGTCGGCTTCGCCCTGGAAACCGGGAACGGTCTCGCCAAGGCGCGGTCCAAGATGCAGAATAAGGCGCTCGACTTCGTGATCCTCAATGACGCCCTCGAGCCCGGTGCGGGATTCGAGGTCACGACGAATCGCGTGACGATTTTGGGACGCAACGGCAAGCAAGTCGACCTGCCGCTGCTGCCCAAGCGCGACGTGGCCGAACGCATCCTCGACGTCGTGGAAGAAGCGCTTTGACTGACGGCCGGGCTCTGGCAATCGAATATCTGAAACAGCAGCGGCTCTTAGGGGGAGATGCGGTGATTCTCCCGCCCATTTCCTCAACCCCGGGCTTGCGCCCGGGGTCAGACAATCTGACTACGGCACCGGCCACCCAAGTTCTGACCCCGGACGCAGGTCCGGGGAAAACCAAACCCGCAACGGACACCCCATCAGCGGGGCTGAGCTTCGACCCACCTGCTGAAGACTTGTTCGCCTCCGATCCTATCCAACGGGCAGCGACACTCACCGACGTTGCGACTCTCATTGCGGCCTGTCAGAAGTGCAAGCTATGCGAGGGACGGATCAACACGGTTCCCGGGGAAGGGTCCGCCACGGCGCGCCTCGTCGTCATTGGAGAAGGCCCCGGTCGCACCGAAGACGAAACCGGCCGCCCCTTCGTAGGTCGGGCGGGCGAGCTGCTCACCAAGATTCTCGAGGCGATCAAGTTGCCTCGAGACCAGGTCTTCATCTGCAACATCGTGAAGTGCCGGCCGCCCGAGAATCGGCTCCCGCAATACGATGAGATCGCGGCCTGCTTGCCTTTCCTCTATCGTCAGATCGAGCTGGTGAAGCCGAACGTGATTCTGGCGATGGGGGGGACGGCAGCGCAGTCGCTCCTCAACACCAAACAGTCGTTAGGATCGCTCCGCAATCAGATCCATCGCTTCCGCGGCATCCCGGTCGTGGTGACCTATCACCCGGCTGCTCTGCTGCGTAACCCTCATTGGAAGAGACCAACCTGGGATGACGTCCGTATCGCCGCTCGCCTCCTCGACGACTGAGTTCGCGGGTCGGCAGACCCCATGGAGTAATGAAGCCGAGCAAGCCGTCCTCGGCGCCATGATGCTCGACCAGGACGCCGCGCTCAAAGCCGCTGAAGTCCTGGACGACACGATGTTCTACCGAGAAGGCCATCGGCTGCTGTTCCGCTCGATGCTGTCGCTGACCGAGCGCGGCGACGTCATCGATCCCGTGACGTTGCGCGATGAACTGTCGCGCCGCGGCGACCTGGACCGCGCCGGCGGGATGGAATACATCGCGGCGCTCATCGATGTCGTCCCCACCGCCGCCAACATCGACTACCACGCCAGGATCGTGCGCGACAAGGCGGTGCTGCGCCGGCTCGTCGAGGCGGCCACCGGCATCATCCAGGACATCTACGAGGGCCACGGTACCGCCGGCGAAGTGCTCGACAATGCGGAGCACCGCGTCTTCCAGGTGGCGCAATTCCGGCGCACCGAGGAGTTCATTCGCATCAAGGAGCTGATCTGGCCGACGATGGAGCGGATCGAGCAACTCCAATCGGGCGCGGGCGCGTTGACTGGGGTCCCCAGCGGATTCGTCGATCTGGATCGCTACACGGCTGGCTTCCAGCGCGCCGATCTCGTCATCATCGCCGCGCGTCCATCCATGGGCAAGACCGCGCTTGCGCTGAATATCGTGCAGCACGCCGCGATCGAGCACAACACCGGCGTCGCCTTCTTTTCGCTGGAGATGTCGAAGGATCAGCTCGTGCAGCGGCTGCTCTGCTCGGAAGGGCTGGTCGATGCGCAGCGGCTGCGGCGCGGCCAGCTCCGCGACGATGATTACCCGAAGCTTGCACGGGCCGCGGGACTGTTGGGGACGGCGCCGATCTGGATTGACGACTCCGCCGCGCTCACGCCGCTGGCCATGCGCTCGAAGGCACGCCGGTTGAAGGCCGAGCACGACATTGCGCTCGTGATCGTGGACTACTTGCAATTGATGCAAGGTCCCGGCGACGTCGAGAACCGGCAGCAGGAGATCTCCTACATCTCCCGCTCCCTCAAGGCGCTCGCCAAGGAGCTCGACGTGCCCGTCGTCGCAATCTCGCAGCTCTCGCGCGCGCCCGAACAGCGGGGAGGGGAGCACCGCCGGCCGCAGCTGTCCGACCTGCGCGAGTCCGGGGCAATCGAGCAGGACGCCGACGTCGTCTGCTTCATCTATAGGCAGGAGTTCTACGACGGCCCGGTGGATCCCAAAACAAACGATAGCATCGAGGGCATTGCGGAGGTGATCGTCGGGAAACAGCGCAATGGCCCCACCGGCACCGTGAAGCTGCACTTCAAGAAGGAATACACGCGCTTCGACAACTACACGGCGCGCGAGGCTCCCCCCCTCGAGGCCGGCCGTGTCTAAAGCCCATTCGGTTTTTCGGTGCACCGAATGCGGCGCGGACCAGCCTAAATGGGGTGGAAAGTGTGACGCATGCGGGGCGTGGAACGCGCTGGTGGAAGAAGTGGTTGGACGGAAAGTTGGAAAGTTGGAAGGTTGGAAGGAAACGACCGCTGTTCCCGTCCAACTTTCCAACCTTCCAACCGTCGGCAAAGACCGCTGGCGCACCGGATTGGCAGAATTCGATTTCGTCTTGGGTGGGGGCATTGTTCCGGGCTCCGTTGTTCTCGTCGGCGGCGAGCCCGGCATCGGCAAATCCACGCTCCTCATGCAGTGCGCCGCACGGCTCGAGAGCCAGGGCATCGCGACGCTGTATGTCTCGGGCGAGGAGTCGCCCGACCAATTGCGCCTGCGCGCCGATCGCTTGCAGGAGGATGCCGGCGGCATTCACGTTCTCGGCGAGACGCGCCTCGAATCCATTCTGCTTCACGCCGCGCAGCTGAAGGCGAGCGTTGTCCTGCTCGACTCGGTGCAGACGACCTACACTGAAGAGCTCGAAGGCGCTCCCGGCAACGTCGGCCAGGTCCGCGAGTGCGCCGCCCGGCTGATGCGGTTCGCCAAGGAATCGGGGCCGGCGGTACTGCTCGTTGGGCACGTCACCAAGGGCGGCGGCATTGCGGGTCCGAAGACACTCGAGCACATCGTCGACACCGTGCTCTACTTCGAGGGAGAAACCACACTCGATCACCGGATCCTGCGCGCGGTGAAGAACCGCTTCGGTTCGGTCGATGAGATAGGTGTGTTTCGCATGACGGGCGCGGGTCTCGAGCCGGTCGCAGACCCCGCGGCCGCGTTCCTGGCCGGGCGCTCGACCGGCGCGTCAGGCTCGGCGATCACGGCGTTGATGGAAGGGACCCGGCCGATGCTCGTGGAGATCCAGGCGCTCGCATCGAAGGCCGGTTTCGGAACGCCGCAGCGCGTTGCCACCGGCCTCGATCACCGCCGGCTCGCGCTGCTGCTCGCGGTCCTCGAGCGCCGCGCCGGCCTGCCGTTCGGAAGCCTGGACGTTTTTGTGAATGTCACCGGTGGCGTGCGATTGGTTGAGCCATCGACGGACCTTGCCGTCCTGGCCGCCCTCGTCTCGACGGTCCACGACCGCCCCGTTCCAGCGGATGCGCTCTTTCTCGGCGAAGTGGGTCTCGGCGGCGAAATCCGCCCCGTCGCCGGTGTCGAACGCCGACTCGTCGAAGCGGCGCGGCAGGGGTTCCGCCGCGTGTTCTTGTCGGCGCGCTCGCAGCGGACGAGCAGCGACCTCGAAGTCATAGGGCTGGAGGGAATCAGTGAGCTCACCCGGCGCCTCGCCGCCTGATATTGGAGTCGTCGTGGTGGCGGCGGGCGGAGGCGTACGGGCAGGACCCGGCGAGCCGAAGCAGTTTCGTCCGATCCTCGGCGTTCCGATGCTGCTCCGCGCGTTGCGTCCCTTCACCTCACATCCGGAAGTGCGGCAGGTCATCGTCGTCCTCCCTCCCGGCTATGCCGATCGCCCACCCGAGTGGCTCGGCAAACTCCGCGGCGACAGCCTCGGACTCGTTGCGGGTGGTCCGCAGCGCGTGGACTCCGTGCGCGCCGGCCTCCAAGCACTCCGATCCGGGACGAGCGTCGTCCTCGTACACGACGCCGCCCGGCCCTTCGTCAGTCGCGGTACCATTGACGCCGTGATCGCGCGGGCGCGTGCGGGCGTCGGCGCCGTGGCAGCCGTTCCAGCATCTGACACGCTCAAGGAAGTGGGGCAGGGCAGCGACCGGCCGACGCCACGCATTGCGCGCACCGTTGATCGCGAGCGCATCTGGCGCGCGCAGACACCGCAAGGATTCCCACGGCAGATGCTCGACGATGCATATGCGCAGCTCGAGGACGCGACGCTCAACGGGGGAGCGCCGAGCGATGACGCCGAAGTGTGTGAGCGGGCGGGCTTCCCGGTCGAGTTGATTCCCGATTCGCCGTATAACGTCAAGATCACGACGGCCGACGATTTCCGGATCGCCGAGGCGCTCGCCCGTGAGCTCTGGTGAAGCCGCTGCCATTTCAGTCAGCGGCGGACGTCGCCGCGGCGATTCCACGCGTGGTGAAGCATCTCAGGGCGGGTGGCTTGCTCGCGTACCCCACCGAGACGGTCTACGGCTTCGGCTCGCGCGCCTTGCAAGCCGACGTGGCGGCGCTCGCGGCATTGAAGGGACGGTCCGCGGGCAAACCGTTTCTCCTGCTCATCAGCGATCGGGGCATGGCTGAGGCACACGGCCTCGCGTTCAATGCTTCGGCCGACGCGCTGGCGCGCGCCTTCTGGCCGGGACCGCTCACGCTCGTCCTGCCCGGCGGCTCTGGGCAGCTGCCGGATCTGTTGCGCGGGCCGGACGGCGGCATCGCTGTGCGTTGGACCTCGCATCAGGCGATCGCGAGTCTGATCGCGGCTCTGGGCGCGCCGCTGACCTCGACCTCCGCCAATCTTCCCGGCCAACCGCCGGGCCCGGGTGCCGCTGCAATCGCGCGCGACTTCGCGCCAGCCGTGGAGTCGGGAACGCTGCTCGTCCTCGATGGCGGGGTCCTGGGGAACCGGCCGCCATCCACCGTCGTTGACTGCACGCGACCGGAGGCGCAGATCGTGCGCGAAGGAACGCTCAGTCTGAGCGAGCTGCGCCGCGCCGTCGGTCGGCTCGCTCCATGACCCAGCACGTCCTCTTTGTCTGCACCGGCAACATTTGCCGTAGCCCGCTCGCCGCCGCGCTGCTCGAGCGCGCGCTCAAGGAACGAGGGCTTGAAATGCAGGTGACATCCGCAGGAACGGGTGCCTGGGATGGCGCGCCCGCTTCCGAAGGCGCGTACCTGGTCGGGCTCGAGCGTGGGCTCGACCTCTCCGGTCACCGCGCGCGTCTGCTCACCCGGGAGCTCGTTGAGCAAGCCGACCTGATTCTCACGATGGCCCGGCACCATCGCGCGCGCGTCGACGAGCTGGGCGGCGAAGGACGCGTGTTCGTCCTCGGCGAGTATGTCGGTCGCGGTGGTGACGAAGTGAGTGATCCCTTCGGCGGAGACCTCGAAGTGTACCGCGACACTTGTGAGGAGCTCGAAGCCCTCGCGGCCGCCGTCGCCGAACGACTCGCCGCCGAAAGTAAGCGTGGAGATCAGCGCTAAGACACGACTTCTCGCGGTCATCGGCGATCCGGTGGCCCACTCCCTGTCTCCCGTGATGCACAACGCCGCCTGCCGCGCGCTGGGGATCGATGCGGTCTACGTCGCGCTGCGCGTCCCCGCCGGATCGCTGTCCGACGTGCTCGCCATGCAAGCCGCCACGGGCGGCGCCGGCAACGTGACGGTTCCTCACAAAGAAGCGGTCGAACGATCCGTGATGCGCAAAACGGATGTCTGCGCCCGCGTGGGCGCGTGCAATACGTTCTGGACCGAAGACGGCGGATTGGTCGGAGACAACACGGATGTATTCGGTGCGTCAGCGGCGTTGGATCACTTGGGTGTGGCGCGCAAGGGCGGCCGGTGGCTCGTGGTCGGAACCGGCGGCTCCGCGCGCGCGGTCGCGGTGACCGCAGCTGACCGCGGCGCCAGGCTGTGGGTCCGGTCCCGCAATGCGGACCGCGCCAGAGAGTTCGCCGCCTGGGGGCGAGCGATCGGGGCCGAAGTCGAGGTCGCCGCGGGCGCGGTCGAGATCGACGTGGCGATCAACGCGACGCCGGTGGGACTGGCCGGGCACGATCCGCTACCGATCGACGTCAACCACATTCCCGGTGTCAGCAAGGCGCTCGATCTCGTGTACGCACCGCAGGAGACGCGTTGGGTGCATGCGCTGCGTGAACGCGGCATCGAGGCTCAGGACGGACGGGAGATGCTCGTGCAGCAAGGAGCGGCGTCGTTTCCCCGCTTCTTCCCAGGTAGCGACGCACCGGTGCAAGTCATGCGAGCCGCCGTCAACCGCGCGCTGCGTGTCTAGCGTTGCCGCGGTCGAGCAGCTGCTGCTGCCGGCGGAGTGTCTCCTGTGTCATGGACTCCTCAGCGTCCGGAACGCGCAGTCGTTGGTCTGCGCCGTGTGCCGGCAACGTTGGCGCCCAGTACGACCGCCGTGGTGCGAGCGCTGCGGTCAGCCCGAGCCGCATTTCGGCCCTTGTCGTCTCTGTGTCGACTGGCCTGCTGCGCTCCAATCCGTGCGATCCGCGGTCTGGCTGTCTGAGGGTGCTCGAGCGGCCGTGCACGCGCTCAAGTATGGCGGACTTCCGCGCATCGCCGACGATATGGCGGCGGTGATGGGCGGTCTTGCTGATTCGACCATCGGTTCGTCGGCCCTCGCTCCCATTCCGCTCGCGCCGAAGCGACTGCGGCAGCGTGGTTACAATCAGAGCGACGCGCTCGCGCGCGCGTTGGGCAGACAGTGGAGAGTGCCCGTGCTGCCTCACTTGCTCGCGCGCACGCGCGAAACGCCGACGCAAACGGCGTTGACACCGGAGACTCGGCTAGCGAACGTCGCAGGTGCGTTTGCGGTGGCAAGACCTCGAGCCCCGTCGGTGGTGATACTTGTTGACGACGTTTTTACGACGGGCGCGACGCTGGCCGAAGCAGCGAGGGCATTAGCGCAGGCCGGCGCGACGCGAGTCATGGGCGTAACCTTCGCCCGCGCAGCAATTCCAGACTTCACGTAAGGGGAGCGTCATGGCGGTTCGGGTAGGGATCAATGGGTTCGGCCGCATCGGACGAAACGTGCTGCGCGCCGCGACGATCACCAAGCAAGCCGGCGGAGACCTCGAATTCGTTGGGGTCAACGACATCACCGACACGAAGACGCTCGCGCATCTCCTCAAGTACGACTCGGTGCACGGACGCTTTCCCGGCACCGTCGAGGCGACAGGCGACGCGCTGATCGTAAACGGCAAACAGATCAAAGTGTCGGCCATCAGGGAGCCCGAGAAACTGCCGTGGAAGGATCTGGGCGTGGAGCTGGTGCTCGAGAGCACCGGCCGATTCACCGATCGCGACAACGCCGCCAAGCATCTCGCGGCTGGCGCCAAGAAAGTTGTGATTTCCGCGCCCGCCAAGGGTGAAGACATCACGATCTGCATGGGCGTCAACCACGAGAAGTACGATCCCGCCAAACATCACATCATCTCGAACGCCTCGTGCACCACCAACTGCCTGGTCCCCGTCGTCAAAGTCGTGATGGACAACTTCGGCTTCAAGCACGGCTTCATGACGACCGTCCACAGCTACACGAACGACCAGCAGATCCTCGATCTGCCGCACAAGGACCTGCGGCGCGCGCGGGCGGCGGCACTCAGCATCATCCCGACCACTACGGGCGCCGCCAAAGCCACCGGCCTCGTGATCCCCGAGGTGAAGGGCAAGATCGACGGCGTGTCGCTGCGCGTTCCCACGCCCGATGTGTCGATCGTCGATCTCACGGCTGAAGTCGAGCGCTCCACCACCGTCGACGCGGTGAACACGGCGTTCCGTCAAGCCGCCGCAGGATCACTCAAGGGCATTCTCGACGTGAGTGACGAGCCGCTCGTGTCGGTCGACTACATCGGCAGCTTCTACTCGAGCGTCGTGGATTCCATGTCGACGGCCGTGATCGACGGCAGTCTCGTGCACGTGTCGTCATGGTACGACAACGAGATGGGCTACTCCGCGCGCTGCGTCGACTTGCTCGCCTATATCGGGCGCCGCCCTTGACGAAACGCAGCCTGCGGGATCTGCCCCCGCAGGCGTTGGACGGCAAGCGGGCGTTAGTGCGGGTCGACTTCAACGTTCCTCTGAAGAACGGGAAGGTCACGGACGACACGCGGCTCCGCGCCTCACTGCCGACGATCAAATATCTGCGTGAGAAGGGCGCGCGGGTGATCCTGCTATCGCACCTCGGCCGCCCGAAGGGAGGACCCGATCCACAATTCTCCCTCAAACAGATCGTGCGTGACCTGGAGCAGCTGCTCGGCGCTCCGGTCGAGTTCATTCCAGATCCCGTCACCGGCGTCGCCACGACGCGACGCCTGCCGCGCGGCGGCGTCGCGCTCGTCGAGAACACGCGCTTCTGGCCGGGCGAAGAAAAGAACGATCCCGAGCTCGCGCAAACCTTCGCTGCCCTCGGCGATCTCTACGTGAACGACGCCTTCGGCTCCGCCCACCGCGCGCATGCGTCGACTGAAGCGGTCGCGCACTTGCTCAAGCCCGCCGTCGCCGGCTTTCTGATGGAGAAAGAGCTCAAGTACCTGGGCGAGTTACTCCGGGACCCGAAGCGGCCGTTTATCGCCGTGTTAGGCGGCGCCAAAATCTCAGGGAAAATCGATGTCATCCGCTCGTTGCTGCCGCGCGTCGACGAGCTGCTGATCGGTGGCGCGATGGCCTGCACGTTCTTCGCCGCGATGGGGCTCGAAGTTGGTTCGTCGCTCGTCGAGCCCGACCGCATCGCGCTCGCCAAAGAGCTGCTCGCGCACTCGGGCAAGAAGCTCATCCTGCCCCGGGGCGCTGTCATCGCCCCTTCGCTCGAACGCGCCCGCGAAAGCCGGTCGGTGCCGGCCGACGCGATTCCCAAGGGTTGGGCCGTTTACGATATCGATGCGGCCACGCAGCACGACTTCCGAGCCCGTCTCCTAGGCGCGAAGACGATCTTCTGGAACGGTCCGATGGGTGTCTTCGAGACGCCGCCATTTGACGCCGGCACCCGCGCCATTGCCACAGCCCTCGTCGAGGCGGGCAAGAAAGGCGCGGTGACCGTGGTGGGCGGTGGCGATTCGGTCGCCGCCGTCGCTGGATTGGAAGACAAGCTCACCCACGTGTCGACCGGTGGGGGGGCGTCACTCGAGTTTCTGGAAGGAAAGGTGCTGCCGGGCGTGGCTGCGCTCGAGGACGCTTGAGAGCGCTCCTTTTTGCGGCCAATTGGAAGATGCATATCGGTCCCGCCGACGCGCGGACCTATCTGTCGACATTTCTGGGGCAGTACGCCGAACGACCGGACCGGCAGGTCTGGTTTTTCCCGCCCGCCGTTTCACTCGAGGCGGTCGCCACCGCCGTAGCGAAGCGCGCCGATCTGCGGGCCGGCGCCCAGGACATTTATTGGGAACCCAAAGGCGCGTTCACAGGCGCGATCTCCGGTCCATTGGCGGCTCAGGCGGGCGCGCGTGCCACGCTGATCGGTCACTCTGAGCGCCGGCACGTATTCGGCGAGACGTACGAGCAGACAGGCAAGAAACTCGCGGCTGCCGTCCGCGCGGATCTTCATCCTGTGCTCTGCGTGGGCGAAACGCTGGCCCAGCGCGATGCCGGAGAAACGTTGACCGTCGTCACGCGACAGCTGGAAGCGGCGTTCGGAGCTCGCGTCGAGGTCCAGGCGACCGTCGCGTATGAGCCGGTCTGGGCAATCGGCACTGGTCGTAACGCGACACCCCAGGACGCCGCCGACGTGCATCGGGCGATCCGCGGTTGGCTCGAGGACCGGCGGGCGGGTGAAACACGGATTCTGTACGGCGGCAGCGTCAACGTGAAAAACGCCGCCGAGCTTCTTGCGGAGCGGGAGCTCGACGGCGTTCTCGTCGGCGGCGCGTCACTCGATCCGAAAGTCTGGGCTGAGCTTGTGCGCACCGCCGCAACGTAGGTATCTTGCGCGGCGCATGTACACGTTTTTCGTCGCCGTCCTGATCCTCGACTCCCTCATCCTCGCCACCGCGGTACTCTTGCAGGCGGGGCAGGGTGGCGGACTCGCCACATTGGGTGGCGGCGCGGGCACCGAAACGATCATGGGCGGTCGCCAGGCGACCACGTTGCTCACCAAAGTGACGTGGTGGACCGCCGGGATCTTTCTCTTCATCGCGCTGATGCTCACGTTCATGTCGAAGTCGGGCACGCAGGTCCGCTCCGTTCTCCAGGGGCAACAGGGGGCGGGCCAGCAAGCCCCCGCGCCGGTTCAGCAGACGCCGCTGCCGATCGAGACGCAACCCTCGCCAACGCCTCCACCCGCGCCACCAGCGGCCAAGCCCCCGACCAATCGTCGACCGTAAGGCCGCGCCCGCTTACGTCCTCCTAGAGGACGGCGCCTGGTTCGCCGGAACCGCGCCACTGCCGTTCGAGCAAGCCTACGCCGAAGTCGTTTTCACCACGAACCTGAGCGGCTATCAGGAGGTCTTTACCGACCCCTCCTATCTCGGCCAAATCGTGGTGATGACGGCGCCGATGATCGGCAACTATGGAATCAATCCGGACGACGTCGAATCCGACCGCCCGCGCGTCGCCGGCGTGGTCGTGCGCGAGCTGTCGGGCACGCCATCCAATTGGCGCGCCACGGGTCCGCTGCTCGAGTGGCTCGCGGGCGCGACAGTGCCGCTCATCACCGATGTCGATACGCGACAGCTCACGCGCTACATCCGCTCGCGCGGCGCGATGCGCGGAGTGCTGGCGTTGGGCGAGGAGCCGACAGCCGAGGTCACGAAAGCCCTGGCGGCATCGCCCTCGATGAACGGTCTCGATTTAGCGAGCGCGGCAACCATTCCCAACGCCTACACGGAAGGTCCGGCCGACGCGGCACATCACGTCGTCGCGTTCGATTTCGGAATGAAGCGCAACATCCTGAGACTATTTGTGCAGCACGGATGTCGCGTGACGGTCGTGCCCGCGGCGACGACCGCGGCTGCCGTCCGCAACCTCGAACCGGACGGCGTCTTCCTGTCCAACGGTCCCGGCGATCCGGCCGCCGTGGGATACGCAATCGAAACCATTCGCGATCTGTCCGACGGGACAATACCGATCTTTGGGATCTGCCTCGGCCATCAACTGATGGGTCTCGCGTTGGGCGGAGAGACAGTCAAACTGCCCTATGGCCATCGCGGCGGCAATCATCCAGTACGTGATCTCGCAACGGGGCAAGTACTTATCACGTCCCAGAACCACGGCTTTGCGGTCCGCGGGGAGACGTCGGGGGTGCCCGGCGCGAAGTCGCTTGAGGTCACGCACCTTAACCTCAACGACAGAACGGTCGAAGGTATTCGGCACCGGGAATACCCGATTTTCGCCGTCCAATACCATCCGGAGGCGTCGCCCGGCCCACATGACGCCCAGGGACACTTTCAACAATTCCTACAAGCTCTTGACACTAAATAAGTAAGCCCGTATCATAGCCCCCGACTTTGCTACCCGGCGGACGTTCGGGACGGGGGGGACCCAATGACGAAGGCCGATCTGGTCGAGAAGGTCACCGCGCAAATCGCTCGCACTGCCGGTCCCCTCATTTCAAAAAAGGACTGTGCGCGGGTTGTGGATTCCTTCCTCGACGCGGTCAAAGCAGCGCTAGCCGAGCAGCATAACATTGAGATACGCGGGTTTGGGACGTTCAAGATCCGTCAGCGCAAAACGCGGATGGCGCGGAATCCACGGACTGGTGATCCCGTCGAAGTAGCGGCGCGGCCCGTTCCTGTCTTCAAGCCCAGCAAGGAGTTGCGCGCGATGGTCGCCGACGCGAGCGCGCGCGTTTCGTCCTAAGCCGCTGCAGGGTGGCGACTTGGCGGACGGCCCCGGTGGAGCTGCCGGGGCCGTTCTCCTTGTGGGTATTATCGGTGAGCTGCTCCGAGTCCCGAACCTCTTGTGCGGAGTAATGATGCGTCATTCGTGTCGTCTCGCCCTGCTCGCCGTCACCACGTTCATCCTTCCCCGGTTTTTGGCTTCGCAGACGCAGACGGTCTACGATGTCAGTGTGAATCCGGATAGGAAGGAGTTCTCCGTCGCCGCCATTTTCCCCACGGCGGGAAAAGAGACGCTGTTCGTGTCGCTCCCGGCGTGGAGTCCGGGAAACTATGAAATCCAGAATTACGCCCGCTACGTCCACGGATTCACCGCGCAGAACCCGGCCGGCGCGTCGCTCCGGTGGGATCGGCGGGATAAGGACACGTGGCGTGTGGTGACCGGCGGCAGCGATCACGTGATCGTGGACTTCGATTTCCTCGCCGACACGATCGATCTCTCCATCGCGCGCGTCAGCGGCGACTTTGGTCAGTTTCTCGGTACCAATCTGTTTATGTTCGAAGAAAGCCACCTCGAGCGTCCCGCCGACGTGCGCTTCCACCTGCCCAGCGGTTGGCATGTGACGACTGCGCTCAAGGGACCGGTCAATGGCGAGTACCACGCCGCCAACTACCACGAGCTGGCGGACGCGATGACGTTCGTGGGCCGATACAACCTCGATTCTCTGCAAGCGGGCGGGAAATGGATTCGGATCGCGCTGTGGCCAGCCGCGGATTACACGCCCGCGGTGGCCGCCAATTTGCGGAACGGGATCGCGAAAATGGCGCCGGTCCAGGACCACATCATGGGCGACGCGCCCTACGATGTGTACACGATCTTCTTCAACGTCATCCACGAGCCGGTCAGATTCGGCGGCGGCCTCGAGCACAGCTACTCGCAGTACGACATCATGCCGGCGCAGGCGTTCGCCGATGCGTCCGGCACCCTCGGCGACTTCATGTATCCGCTGCTGTCGCACGAGTTCTTCCATCTCTGGAATGTGAAGCGGATTCGCCCGGCCGAGATGTGGCCGTACGATTACCACGGCGAGCAGTACACGCCGCTCTTGTGGTGGTCTGAAGGCGTGACCGACTACTACGCGGACATCACGAACCTGCGCTCCGGCCTCTGGACCCCGGATCAATTCCTCCGGAACGCGACGTCGAACATGGATCAGGTGGAATCCACACCCGAGCCCTGGAGCGTGGAGGACGGCAGTGAGGCGACGTGGATCAACGAGGTCTACATCAATAGCTCGCAACTCTACTATCCGAAGGGTTCGCTGCTCGGCTTTCTGCTCGACGTCTCGATCCGTGACGCCAGCGATAATGCGCACAGTCTCGATGACGTGATGCGCGCGCTGTACACGAAGTACTATCGCCAGAACAGGGGTTTCCTGACGGCGGATCTGCTGCACGAGCTGCGCGCGGCCGGCATGCCCGACGTGGACACGTTCTATCGCCGCTACATCGATGGCCGCGACTCATTGCCATACGAGACCGTGTTTGCCAAGGCGGGGCTGGCCATCAACCGCTCGGTCGTCAGCATTCCGTTCGTCGGAATCTCTACTGGTCCCACGACCACGGGCGGCGTGCAGGTGCAATCCGTCACGCCGGGCAGCTCGGCGGAAGCTGCGGGTGTACAGCCGGGTGATGTGTTGAGCAATGTCGGCGGCGTCGCGGTGGCGGCGGACCAAAATTGGGGAATGGAGTTCCGCACGAAGTATCAAGGAAAATCCGGCCAGCCGTTCACGCTCACTGTGCAACGCGGGGGTCGCACGCTGACGCTCAACGCGGTCGTGAAGGAGCGCACGCTCACCCATCTCACGCTCACACGGGCGCCGAATCCGACGCCGAAGCAGGCAAAGATCTGGCAGGCTCTGGCGTCGGGACTATAATCGGATCATGCCGAACGTCACGGTACGGTTCTTCGCGCGCTACGCAGAGCTGACAGGCTGCGAGTCGACGGCCGTCGCCGTTCCGCCAACGGCGACGGTGAGCGACGTACTCGCGCGCGTTCGGCAAACAGTCCCCGGCGCTCAAGCCTTGCCGGCTCGTCCGCTTGCCGCCCTGAACCTCCGTCAGGTGAAACTGGACACGCGGGTGAGTGACGGCGACGAAGTAGCATTGCTGCCTCCCCTCTCGGGCGGATGATGGCGTACCTCACCGTCCACCCGATCTCCGTCGAATCGCTCCTCGCCGAGGTGCAGGGACCCGATCGCGGCGGTACCTGTGTCTTCATGGGCACGGTGCGCAAAGACGATGACGTCACGAGCATCGAGTATTCCGCATACGACGAGATGGCAATCGCCGAGATCGAGCGGATGCTGGCCGAGGCCCGTGAGCGCTGGCCGGAAGCGCGTGTGATGCTCCGGCATCGCCTCGGCACGATCCCGGTCGGTGAGGCGAGCATCGCGATCGTCGCGGCCGCGCCGCATCGCGACGGGGCGTTTGCGGCGTGCCGCTATGTGATCGAGGAAGTCAAGAGACGCCTGCCGATATGGAAGAAAGAAATGCACGCGGACGGCACGAGCACCTGGGTCGACCACTCCGGGAAACCGGTGGCTGGAGGCCTGCGTGATCGCTGATCGTTTCAATCGTCCACTCGGCAGCGTCCGCGTCTCGGTCACGGATCGCTGTAACCTGCGGTGCCGGTACTGCATGCCTGAGCAGGACTACGTCTGGCTCCCCAAGCAATCCATTCTGACGTTCGAAGAGATCACGCGATTGGTCGGTGTATTCGCCTCGCTCGGCGCCGACAAAGTCCGCCTTACGGGTGGCGAGCCGTTGCTCCGCCATGACGTGCCGGCCCTGACGCGCATGCTCGCGGCAGTTCCGGGCGTTCGGGATCTCGCCATGACGACGAACGGTCTGTTGCTCGCCAAACAGGCAGCGGAGCTGCGGGGCGCTGGTCTCGGCCGCATCACTGTAAGCCTCGACACGCTGCGCCCCGACCGCATGCGCGACATCGCACGTACCGATCGGCACGCCGACGTTCTTGCGGGCATCGCCGCGGCGCGCGCAGCCGGATTCGATCGGCTGAAGATCAATACGGTCGTCATGCGCGGCGTGAATCACGACGAACTGGTGGATCTGATCGAATTCGCGCGCGCGCACGACGCCGAAGTGCGGTTCATCGAGTACATGGACGTGGGCGGGGCGACAGGGTGGTCGCCCGAACAGGTGTTTTCCCGACGCGACATCCTCGCCGTCTTGTCACAGCGATACGGTGCTATCACGCCAGTCACCGAAGGTCATGATCCCAGCGCTCCCGCCGAGCGTTTCCGTCTGGCGGACGGCGCGACGTTCGGCATTGTGGCGTCCACGACTGCACCATTCTGCCGCTCCTGCGACCGCAGCCGCATCACGGCCGATGGAACGTGGTTCATGTGCCTCTACGCGGGGCGGGGTCTCGATTTGCGCGAACCGCTGCGCAACGGCGCAAGCGATAGCGAGCTCGTGGATCTCATCACCAACGGTTGGCGGGGCCGCACGGACCGCGGCGCGGAAGAGCGTTTAGGCCTCGCCGCGCGGTCGGCGCTGTATCCGCTTGCGGCGTTGCGTGCCGATCCGCACCGGGAGATGCACACACGGGGCGGATGAGGTTTGCCTGAACAACCGAGCGCATCTAAACTTCCCGCACCATGCTCAACAAAATCACAGTCGTGGGCGCCGGAAACGTCGGGGCGACGACTGCCCAGCGGCTCGCCGAGAAGGAGCTCGCCCGCACGGTCGTCGTGGTGGATGTCATCGATGGCGTTCCCCAGGGGAAAGCGCTCGACCAATGGGAAGCGGCGCCCATCGAGGGATTCGACACGCGCATCGTCGGCGCCGCGAATGATTACGGGCCGACCGCCGGCAGCGAGTTGGTGGTCGTCACCGCCGGGATCGCACGCAAGCCGGGCATGAGCCGCGACGATCTCGTGCGCACCAACGCCGACATCGTCAAACAGGTCTCCCAGCGGCTCAAGCAGTATAGTCCCAAAGCCATTGTCGTCGTGGTGTCGAATCCGCTCGACGTCATGTGCTGGGTCACCAAGCAGGTGACGGGCTTCCCGCGCGAGCGCGTGATCGGCATGGCGGGCGTCCTCGATACGGCACGGTATCGCGCATTCCTGGCGGAGGCCCTCGACGTGTCGGTGCAGGACATCCAGGCGATGGTGCTGGGCGGGCACGGCGATACCATGGTGCCACTCATCTCCTACACTACTGTTTCCGGGATCCCCGTGACGCAGCTGCTCGATAAGGCGAAGCTCGACAAGATCGTCGACCGCACCCGCAACGGCGGCGCCGAGATCGTCGCATTCCTCAAGACCGGCTCGGCGTATTACGCGCCGTCCTCGGCGGTGGTGCAGATGGTCGAGTCGATCGTCCTCGATCAGAAGCGCCTGTTGCCCTGCGCCGCGTGGCTCGACGGTGAGTACGGATTGTCGGGGATCTACTGTGGCGTACCGTGCAAATTGGGGAGGAACGGGCTCGAGCAAATCGTGGAAGTCAAACTCACTCCTGACGAGCAGTCGGCGTTGCAGAAATCCGCCGACGCCGTCAAACAGACGATGGGCGCGGTGACGCTATGACGACCTCCCTCCGCGACCTCCAGGAACGGGGATTCGGGACGACACTGCGGCGCGATGCCTGGTGGATCGCGCCCGCGCTCACTGCCCTCGTGCTCGGCAGCTTCGCGATCTACGCGACGTGGGCCGCCTGGACCGGCACGAATTATGAGTGGGGACCGTACCTCTCGCCGTTTTACTCCCCGCTGATTCAGACCTCCTGGTGGCCGCTTTCACCCGCCTTCCTCATTCTCGTTTTCCCGCTCGGATTCCGGACGACGTGCTACTACTACCGGAAGGCGTACTATCGCGCCTTTTTCCTCGACCCTGTCGCCTGCGCTGTCGGCGAGCCGCGGCACGGCTATAAAGGTGAGACTCGGTTCCCGTTCATTCTGCAGAATGTCCATCGGTTCTTCATGTACGCAGCGGTAATCTTCATTTTCATTCTCGCGTACGACGTCTTCCTGGCAATGCGCTGGCCCGTGAATGGCATGAGCGGGGGAGTCATGGCGCCGGGTCCGCGGCACTTCGGTGTCGGCGTCGGCACGATCGTGATGGCCCTGAACGTCTTCCTGCTGTCCTGCTACACGTTCGGCTGTCACTCGCTGCGGCATCTCATCGGCGGTGGCGTGGACTGCTACTCCTGCGCGCGCGCCGGGAAAGCCCGCTTTGGACTGTGGCGCGGCGTGACCGTCCTCAACAAGCACCACATGCTGTGGGCCTGGTGCTCTCTCTTCTCGGTGGCGCTGACTGACATCTACATCCGCCTGTGCGCGATGGGCGTGATCCACGACGTGAGGATTTTTTAGTGGCTGCTTTCGATCTCCGGACGCACAGTTACGACGTCGTCGTCATCGGCGCGGGCGGCGCCGGGTTACGCGCCGCGATCGAGGCCAGCGCGCAGCAGGCCAAAGTCGCGCTCGTCTGCAAGTCGCTGCTTGGCAAAGCCCACACGGTCATGGCCGAAGGGGGAGCGGCAGCAGCGCTCGGCAACGTGATGGGTGAAGACAACTGGCGCGTGCATTTCCGCGACACGATGCGCGGCGGCAAGATGCACAACAACTGGCGGATGGCGCAGATCCTCGCGCAAGAAGCGCCCGACCGGATCAAGGAGCTCGAGGCGTGGGGCGCGCTGTTCGATCGCACGCCCGATGGACGCATCAACCAGCGGCCGTTCGGCGGCCACACCTACAGCCGGCTGGCGCACGTCGGCGACCGCACCGGTCTCGAGATGATCCGCGTGCTTCAGGACAAAGGCGTGCACTCCAGCATTGACGTCCACATGGAGTGCACGGTCTTCAAGCTGTTCGTCATCGGGGGGGCCGGGGGCCGGATCGCGGGGGCGCTGGGCTATTTCCGCGAGACCGGCCGCTTCGTGCTGTTCCGCGCGGGCGCGATCGTGCTCGCGACCGGCGGCATCGGGAAAGCGTGGCAGATCACGAGCAATTCCTGGGAATACACCGGCGACGGCCACGCCCTCGCGTATGATGCCGGCGCCGAGCTGATCGACATGGAGTTCGTACAGTTCCATCCGACCGGCATGGTGTGGCCGCCGAGTGTGCGCGGCATTCTCGTCACGGAAGGCGTGCGTGGTGAGGGGGGCGTCCTCAAGAATGCCGCCGGCGAGCGGTTCATGTTCCGCTACATGCCAGACATGTTCAAAGGGGACTTCGCCGACACCGAGGCGGAGGCCGACGCGTGGGTGATGGGCGATCGCAAGAAGAATCGGCGTCCGCCGGAGCTGCTCACGCGGGACGTCGTTTCCAAAGCGATCACGCGAGAGATCGCGGAAGGGCGGGGCAGTCCGCATGGCGGCGTCTATCTCGACATCGCCTCGAAACAGGATCCGGACTACATCAAGAAGAAGCTGCCCAGCATGTATCATCAGTTCAAAGAGCTCGCCCACGTGGACATCACGAAGGACGCGATGGAGATCGGGCCGACGACGCATTACGTCATGGGTGGCGTCAAAGTCGACGCTGAGACCCAAGAGGCGACGGTGCCGGGCCTTTATGCCGCGGGCGAAGTCGGGGGCGGCATGCACGGCGCCAATCGGCTCGGCGGCAACTCGCTCAGCGACCTGCTCGTGTTCGGACGACGCGCGGGATTGCACGCGGCGCAGAGCGCCAAGCGCGCCGGGAGTCCACCGCATGTGTCTGACCGCGACGTGGACATTGCGATGCAAGAAGCATTGGCTCCGTTCGAGAGCGAGGGCGGCGAAAATCCCTTCGCCGTGCAGTCGGCATTGCAGGCGGTCATGCAGCGCCACGCCGGCATCATCCGCGATCGATTGGGTCTCGAGACCGCACTGGCCGAGCTCGACAAGCTGAAGGTCCGCGCACTCGAGGCCGGAGTCACGGGCAGTCGCGAGTACAACCCTGGCTGGCATACGGCGATCGACTTGCGGTCGCTGTTAGTGGTGTCCGAGGCGTCCGCACGCGCCGCATTAGAGCGAACCGAAAGCCGCGGCGCGCATACCCGGAGCGACTACCCCGAGTCGGATGAACGCCAGGCGCGCGAGCAGCTTGTGATAAAGAAGGAAGGCGCGCGCATGACCGTGCGGCGTGAGACGCAGCCACCGATCCCGGCCGACCTCGCGAAACTCATTAAGGAAGGGGCGTGACCGTGTCCGAGCAGCGTCGCGTGCGGCTATTCCGCGGCACCCGGGAGCGCGGCGAGCTGAAAGAGTACGCAGTCGCCGCCGGCGAAGGGATGGTCGTGCTCGACGTCGTGCACGCCATTCAGGCCGAGCAGGCGCCGGACCTCGCCGTGCGCTGGAACTGCAAGGCGGGGAAGTGCGGCTCATGCTCGGCCGAGATCAACGGCAAGCCCCGGCTCATGTGCATGACGCGGATGTCCGATTATCCCGCCGACGAACCGCTCACGGTGACGCCGATGAAAGCGTTCCCGCTGATCAAAGACCTCGTGACGGATGTGTCGTGGAACTATGAGGTGAACAAGCGGATCCCGGCGTTTCAACCACGCGCCCCCGATTTCCCTGACGGCACGTGGCGGATGTATCAGTATGAGGTCGAACGGCCACAGGAATTCCGCAAATGCATCGAGTGCTTCCTGTGCCAGGACGTCTGCCACGTGCTCCGCACGCATGAACAGCACAACGCGTTCATGGGTCCGGCGATGCTGGTGCGCGCCGCCGTGTACGAGATGCATCCGCTCGACGAGGCCGATCGGCGCGAGCACCTGCGGCACGAGGGTGGGATCGGCTATTGCAACATCACCAAGTGCTGCACCGAAGTCTGCCCCGAATCGATTACGATCACGGATAACGCCATCATTCCGCTGAAAGAGCGGGTCGTCGATGCGAACTACGACCCGATCGCGGCGCTGTGGCGCAAGCTGACCGGCTAGCCTCTCTGAAGAGAGTCGTCGTTGTCGGCGCGGGCTTCGGAGGACTCAGGGTCGCTCGGAGCTTACGCCGCGCGCCGGTTCACGTCGTTCTGCTCGATCGCAACAACTACCATCTGTTTCAGCCGCTGCTGTATCAAGTCGCGACCGCCGGACTCGAGCCCGAGCAGATTGCCAAGCCGGTCCGTGCGATTCTCCGGGGCCAAGAGAATTTCGATTTTCGCATGGTCGAGGTGACCGGCGTCGACCTGGCGCAGCGCCGCCTCGATACCAGCGGCGGACCCACGTCCTACGATTTCCTCGTGCTCGCTCACGGCGGCGAGACGAACTTCTTCGGGCTCGATTCGATGATGCAGCACGGTCTCGGTCTCAAGGACATCGGCGACGCCGTCACCATCCGCAACCATGTGCTCACCTGCTTCGAGCAGGCGATGCTCGAAACAGACCCCGAACGGCGGCGCGCCAAACTCACATTCATCGTCGTGGGCGGCGGGCCGACCGGCGTCGAGATGGCGGGCGCGCTGTCGGAGCTGATTCGGCTCGTGCTGGTGAAGGATTATCCCCGGCTGAACATCAAGGATGTCCGCATCCTGCTGCTGGAAGCGACCGACAAGCTACTCGCGTCGCTGCCGGAGCGTTTGCGCGAGGCGGCCGTCAAGACGCTCTGGCGGAAGTGGATCGACGTGCGCTTCGGGGCGACAGTCGCGGACTTCGATGGTGAGCAGATTCGACTCAAGAGCGGCGAGGTCATTCCCGCCCACACCGTCATCTGGGCAGCCGGAGTACGCGCGGCGGGGTTGAGTGCCCGGCTTGGTCTCCCAACCGGGCGCCAGGGTCGTATCGCCGTCGAGTCCACACTACAAGTAAACGGCCATCCCGAGGTGTACGTCATCGGTGACGCCGCGTACGGCGAACAGAACGGCGAGCCGCTGCCGATGGTTGCGCCCGTCGCGATCCAAATGGCGGAGACGGTAGCGCGCAACATCGCGCGCACACTGCGCAACAAACCCCTGCAACAATTCCGCTACCGCGATCAGGGCACATTGGCGACGATCGGCCGGAACGCTGCGGTCGCCCACGTCTTCGGACTGCAGCTCAGCGGCTTCCCCGCCTGGGTCATGTGGCTGGTCGTGCACATCATCCAGCTGATCGGTTTTCGCAACAAGTTGTTCGTGCTACTCAACTGGGCGTGGGACTACTTCTTCTACGAGCGGGCCGCGCGGTTGATTACGCGCGACTGAGTGGTTGGAAGCTGCGGGGTCCGGCGTACGATGCCGCTCCAACCGCACGTCAGACACCAGCGATGCTCGACTGACGGTACGAGGTGCCGCAGCAGGGGATGCCGGATCAGACTGAGGTCGGCGGCGCAGCGGGGGCACACGCGCGTCGCAGGCAGGATCAGATAGACGACCACGATCACGATCCCCGCTCGCAGCAACACCGTCGCAAATAAGACCACTACGATCAGCATCTAGGCAGCCATCTCCCCCAGGAAGTCGGCGATGCGGCGCTCCAACTCCGCCAGCTCGACCGGCTTGACCAGGACCCGGTCGCGTGGCACGTCGGCCAGCCCGCGACCCGCGAGGTGCGTGATGTCGCCCGAGAGGAACAGCACTCGCTCAGCCAGGCGCGGCTGCTCCTCCAATAGTCGCTCATAAAACTCGGCGCCATCCATCCGGGGCATCCGCAAATCCGCCAGGATCACCTGAGGCTCGAAGCCGCCGCGGATCCGCTCCAGCGCCGCCAGGCCATCGCCGGCCTCGGTGACCTCTGCCCCGCGTTTGCCAAGAAAGCGCGCCATTGGCCGGCGGATCAGCTCTTCATGGGGGGGGGGGGGGGGGGGGGGGGGGGGGGGGGGGGGGGGGGGGGGGGGGGGGGGGGGGGGGGGGGCCGGCGCGCTGGCCGTTGGCACAGCTAGAACGGTTCCGGGCGCGCAGGGCAACCATACCAGAAAGCGCGCGCCACGCTCGGCATGCGCCACCAGCTCCAGCTCTCCTTCCGCCTCGCGGACCAGCTGGCGCGAGATGTAGAGGCCCAGTCCTGTCCCGCGGCGGCCTTTAGTGCTCGCAAACGGCCGGAACAGGCGTTGTACGATCTCCGCGCTCACGCCGGGCCCATTGTCCGTCACCGTGACGCAGACACGATCGCCGCCCCCGTCCCCCTCGCTCACGAAGCTGTCGACAGTGAGACGGCGGGGCGGCTTGACCGCGCGCAGGGCATCGATGGCATTGCTCAACAGGTTCACCAGGACCTGCTCCAGCCGATTGGCGTCGCCGACGACCGCCGGCAGACCGGGGTCGAGCCGGCCTTCGATCGAGATCTCGTCGATGCTGAAGCGGTACGACACCAGGTCGATCGCGCTGCGTACGACGTCGTTCATGTTGACCGCGGCCGCGCGTTTCTCTCCGGCCCGGACGAAGCGCAGCAACCCGCGCAGCAGTTTGGCGGCCCGCTGGGCCTGCCGCAGGATGTTCTGCATTTCGCTGCGCTGCTCCGCGGGCAACTGCCCGTCCGACAGCCGCAGCTCGGCGTGGCTGGCGATCGCCATCAGCGGGTTATTCACTTCGTGGGCCACTCCGCCCAGCAGCTCGCCCGCCGCCGCAAACCGCCCCTGTTCTTCCGCGCGATCGCGCAGCACGCGGGTCATCTGATTGAAATGCGTGGTGACTTTGCCGAGCTCGTCGTCGCGCGCCACGGGGACCTGCGCGCTCAGATCACCGTCGGCGACCCGCTTGATTCCCTGCTCGAGGGCCGCGAGCGGCTTCCACATCCGGCGGCGCAGAATCAGGAGGGCGATAGGAAGGAGGATCGCGCCGACAATTACGACGATGACGGCCGTCGAGCCGAGATTCCCCGTAAGCGCGAGTGTCAGCGCCGCGCCGTAAATCATCGCCGCGGCGACCGCGCCGACGATAAGGAGACGCAGGCTCGTCATGGAACCCAAAATGCAACTATTTCGGGTATCCGTGCCACTAGACGGAACCCTACAAGCGGTCTAATCTCCCCGTTCCCAAGAAAAACTCTTCACAACAACCAAGGTGCTGACGATGCGTCCAATTATGGTCCTTCTCGCGCTCGGCGTCCTCGCTTGTTCCAGTGCCAGTTCAGCGTCCTCCAAGCAGCAGCCGGCTCCGGCGTCCGGTCCCACCCATCAGGACACTGCGCGCGCCGGCGGCGGCCGCCAGGCGCCTTCTGATGGTCCGGCACCGAAGCCGTATAACCAGGTCATCACGTCGCAGGCGGTGACCGACTCCGGTGTGTTCATCATCCACCGCATCAGCGACAAGCTGTATTACGAGATCCCGCGCCGCATGTTGGGACGGGAGTTCATCCTCGTTGTGGACCGGCGCGGCACGATCCGGGGCGTGGGCTACGCGGGTGAGCAGATCGCCGCTCGCGCCGTGCGCTGGGACCGCTTTGGCAATCACGTCCTGCTCCGCTTGATCAGCTACGCCATGCGAGCCGACTCCTCACTGCCGGTGGCTCGCGCGGTCGACCTCTCCAACACCGCGCCCATCATCAAAAGCTTCGACATCGCCGCCTGGAGTCCGAAGGATTCCAATGCCGTGATCGAGGTCAGTAGCCTGTTCACGACCGACGTCTCGGAGCTGAATGTGCGACAGCTGGGCGTGCGCGTGCGGCGCTTCGATCCGACACGCTCGTTCATCGAGCGCGCCAAGAGTTTCCCGATCAACGTGGAAATCACGGCGCTCCAGACGTTCGAAGTGGACTCCCTGCCGCCCGCGCCGGGTTCTCCGCCCGATCGCTCGCTGAACTCCATGACGATTCCGACGAATTTCTCGATGGTGCTGCTGCCGGACCACCCCATGATGCCGCGTCTCTGCGACAACCGCGTGGGATTCTTCACGGTGAGCTATGAGGATTACGGTTCCGAGAATGCCCGCGTGCCGACGCGCTGCTACATCACGCGCTGGCGGCTCGAGCCTAAGAATCCGAACGCCGCCGTCAGCGATCCGATCAAGCCGATCGTGTTCTACATCGACCCCGCGACGCCACCCAGATGGGTGCCGTGGATCATCAAAGGCGTGGAGGCGTGGGAGGCGGTGTTCCGGGCCGCCGGTTTTTCGCACGCCATCACCGCGAAGCCCGCGCCGACGCCGCAGGAAGATCCTGGCTTCGATCTCGACGACGCACGCTACTCCGCGATCCGCTGGCTGCCATCCACGATCGAGAATGCGTATGGCCCGCACGTCAGCGATCCGCGCACGGGCGAGATCCTGGAGTCGCACATCGGCTGGTTCCACAACATCACGAGTCTGCTGCAGGCGTGGTACTGGGTGCAGGCAGGCGCGGTCGATGCTCGCGCGCGGCACCTTCCGTTCCCCGACTCGGTGATGGGCAAGATGGTTGCGTATGTGGCGACGCATGAAGTCGGGCACACGCTTGGACTGCCGCACAACCAGCTCTCGTCCGGCTACTATCCCGTCGATTCGTTGCGCAGCGCGAGCTACACGCGCGCGAACGGCACGTCCTACTCGATCATGGACTACGCACGCAACAACTACGTCGCGCAGCCCGGCGACTCCGCGGAGCTGATGCCCAAGCTCGGGCCGTGGGACTATTACGCGATCGACTGGGGCTATCGCCGCATCCCCGGCGCGAATCGGCCCGAGGCGGAGCGGCCGGTGCTCGATTCGCTGGCGCGCCTGCAAGACGACCACCAGTGGCTGCGGTTCGGCAACCCCGACGGCATCGATCCGCGCACGGTGACCGAGGCACTCGGCGATGACCCCGTGAAGGCCACGCGGTTTGGCCTCGGTAATATCAAGCGTCTCGTGCCGATGCTGTTACCCGCCGCCACGACGGATAAGCTCGAGGACTACGAGCTGCTGAATGATTTGTATGACCGCTTGGTAGGGCAGTGGGGCCTCGAGATGAACCACGTCGCCGTCGTCATCGGCGGGGTGTGGCGGCACGAGAAGTATCCCGATCAGGCCGGTGTGATTCACACTCCGGTTCCGAAAGCCCGCCAGGCGGACGCGGTCCGGTACTTGAATGAGGAAGCATTCAAGACGCCGGCGTATTTCCTCGACTCCGACGTGCTGCGGCGCGTTGAGCCGAGCGGATTCGTGGACCGCATTCGCGTCCGGCAAAGCGCGCTGCTAAACGCCTTGTTCCAGGATCAGCGGCTGGCGCGGCTGGCGGAGCAGGGGTCGACGCTTCCCGCCGGCACGGCCTACACCCTGTCTGATCTGTTTGCGGACGTGCGCCGCGGCATCTTTTCGGAGCTCGAGTCGGCGCAGCCGTCCGTGGATGGGTACCGGCGCAACCTGCAGGAGGCGTTCGTGGATCAAATGGACCGCCTGATCAACACGCCGCTCGTGACGCTGCCGCCGCCGCAATTCGCGTTCTTCCCCGGCGTTACCGCGACCACACGGCCGACGGACGCCCGCGCGCTGGCGCGGTTCGAGCTGCAGGGCTTGCAGACCAGCCTTCGCGCTGCGGCTCCGAAGGCCCCCCCCGCTGATCGGATGACGCGAGCCCACTTTGTCGACCTCCAGGCGCGGATTGACCGCGTGCTGAATTCGCGCGAGCCGGGGGTGCCGCGATGAGACGGTTGAACGCTGGGACGTTCGAAATTTGGAATGTGAAGCGCGTGACGTGGTTGGCCACGCTCACACTTTCCCTCGTTCCAACATTCCAACTTTCCGCCCAGTCCTTCGAGCAGCGTCTCATCGCCATCCCCGACACGGCGAGCGTGCGGCAGATGTCCCGCGACCTCTCCGCCGTACCGCACATGGCGGGTACGCCCGCACAGGCCGCGACGCGAGACTACGTCCTCGAGCACCTGCGGTCGTGGGGCGTCGATGCGTGGAGCAAGGAGTACACGGTCTATATCCCGCAGCCGGAGGTCGTCGCCGCCTGGGTCATTCCAGGTCCGCACGCCAAGGCGGCTGAGCTCTCTTTGCCGGAGCCGGGGAAGGGACCGCAAGTCCCGCCGTTCAATGGTTACACGGGGGACGGTGACGTCACCGCCGAAGTCGTCTACGTCAACTACGGGCTGATCGAAGACTACAAGACGCTCGATTCGTTGGGTATCAGCGTGCGCGGCAAGATCGCGATCGCGCGCTATGGCCGCTCGTTCCGCGGCATCAAGGCGCGCGAGGCGCAGAAGCGCGGCGCCGTGGGCCTGATCGTTTACTCGGATCCTCAGGACGACGGATACTTCCGCGGCGACGTCTACCCGAAGGGTCCCATGCGTCCCGCCGGCGGAATCCAGCGCGGCAGCATGATGAATGGGAATGGCGATCCGACGACCCCGGGATGGGCCTCGATCGAAGGCGCCCGGCGGCTCCCAGAGGATTCGCTCGACGTCCCCAGCATTCCGATCATTCCGATGAGCTACGGCAACGCCCGTCGCCTCCTCGAGCCAATGGAAGGGCCATCCGTCCCGCAGACCTGGGAGGGCGCGCTGCCGTTCCGTTATCACGTCGGCCCGGGGCCGGTGCGCGCGCGGCTGCGCGTGAAGACCGAGCGCGGAACGCGGGGGGGCGGCTTCCACAAGATCTGGAACACGGTTGGCATGATTCGCGGGGCGCGGTGGCCTGATGAGTGGGTGGTGGTCGGCGGCCATCGCGACGCCTGGGGCCCGGGCGCCCGCGACAACGTCAGCGGCACGGTGACCGTGTTGGAAACGGCGCGTGCGTTCGCGACGCTCGCACACCAGGGATTACCGCCCGCGCGCACGCTCGTCTTCTGCACCTGGGACGCCGAGGAGTGGGGCCTCATTGGGTCGACAGAGTGGGTGGAGGAGCTCGAGGATTCGCTGCGGGCTCATGTCGTGGCGTATATCAACGAAGACGGTACCTTCTCGGGGCCGACGTTCAGCGGTGCCGGATCACCCTCGCTCAAGCCGTTATTTCGCTCCGCAAGCCAGGTCGTTCCCGATCCCGTCGGGCCCGGCACTGTGTACGACGTGTGGCTCAAGGCGCACAAGGGCGACACGACGACGCTGACCTTCGGGAATCTGGGCGGCGGATCGGATTTCGCCGGCTTCTATCATCACCTCGGCATTCCCGCGGGAGGGATCGGGTTCGACGGTCCCGACGGCATCTATCACTCGATGTACGACTCGTACGACTGGATGACGCGGTTCGGCGATCCCAGCTACAAAGTCCATCGCGCCGGCGCCCAGCTCGTCGGGGTGATTCTCGCGCGCCTCGCCAACAGCGACCTGGTGCCGCTCGACTACGCAGCCTTCGGCACGGAGCTGAGCACGCTGGTCACGCAGCTCGATTCCGGAATTGCGCGGAAACAGTGGACCGCGAGCGTGAGCACACAACCATTAAAGGACGCGCTGGATCGCCTTACCGCGGTCGCGCGCGCCTTCGCTGCGGCACGCGACAGCGCGCTCCGCCGGTCGGGAGGCGTGGATACGGTGCGCGCACAGCGCGTCAATCACGGGCTGATGCAGGTCGAGCGGCGCCTCACGCGGCCCGCAGGCCTCGTCACGCGTCCCTGGTTCCGGAGCCTGCAGTTCGCGGCGGACGTCGACAACGGCTACGCGACGATGGCGTTCCCCACGGTCAATGAAGCGATTCGCTATGCCGATGCCGCGACTGCCAATCGTGAGTTGGCCGATCTCGTGACCCGCGTGGACCAGGCGCGCGCCGCGCTAGTGGAAGCCGCCGCCGCATTGCGGTAGATTCGTTAGGCGGGAAGGGGGGAAGGGGAGACCGTATGACGGATGGCAGCAGCCGCACTCGCATCATCAGGTATTACGCGATTTGGGCCACCATCTGCGCCGCCGTGGCCGGCTTTGTCGTCGCGCTCATCCACACCTGGTTCTTCAGCTACCATCCCGGCCGCTCCGCCGCCATTGAGACGCTCTTCAGCGGTACCGTTGCAGCAGTGGGCATCGCGGCGGCCCAGGGCGCGGTGGCGCTCGCGACAGCGAGCCTGCTCGGCCAGCTGGGCCGCTCGCTGCAATACACGTTGCTGCTCGGTCTGGTTCTGGGATTGTTTGATTTCGTGATGTACATCGTGCAGATGACGATACCGGCGACTGAGCTTGGCTGGATACCCGATGTGGCGATTCTCGTGGCGGCGAGCGCCCTGATCACTTTGGCGGGATCGAGGAGCCTTACAACTTCGGCAGTGTGATGCCTTTCTGCGCCTGATATTTCCCTTTCTTGTCCTTGTAAGAAGTCTCGCACTCATCTCCTTCATCGGCCGTAAAGAACAACACCTGCGCGATTCCCTCGTTGGCGTAGATCTTGGCCGGTAGCGGCGTGGTGTTTGAGATTTCGAGCGTCACATAGCCTTCCCACTCCGGCTCGAACGGCGTCACGTTGACGATGATGCCGCAGCGGGCGTAGGTGCTCTTGCCCACACAAATCGTCAACGCGTTCCGTGGAATCCGGAAATACTCGACCGACATCGCAAGCGCGAAGGAGTTCGGCGGAACGATGCAGACCTCGCCGGTGAATTCGACGAAGGATTTGTGATCGAAGTGCTTAGGATCGACGACGGCGGACAACGCATTTGTGAAAATCTTGAACTCCGGTGCGACCCGCATGTCGTAGCCGTACGACGAGACACCGTACGAGATCACGCCGTCGCGCACCTGTCGGTCGGCGAATGGCTCGATCATGCGGAGTTCCTTCGCCATGCGCCGAATCCAGCGATCGGATTTGATGGACATGGGGGCGCAATGTAATGGTGGCGTCGTCACTTACGCCACTCGATTCGGTTGACAACACTCTGGGCGGGGAATAGCTTCCAGCAACCACTAGTGAATTTTTTCACGAGCTAGGATGCAGCCCTACATCCCCCTCCTGATGTTAGTGGGCCTGGCCATTGTCGCCGCTACGACGATGATCGTGGCGTCTCATTTCCTGGGTCCCCGCCGGCCGACCGACGTGAAGGAACGGCCGTACGAGAGCGGCATGCCACCGTTGGGCAACGCGCACGAACGTTTTTCCGTCAAGTTTTACCTCGTCGCCGTCTTGTTCATCCTGTTCGATATCGAGACTGTCTTTCTCATCCCGTGGGCAACGATCTTTCTAGGGAACGGCAGCGTGTCGACCGGATTCCTGCTGGTTGAAATGCTGGTGTTCCTGCTCATTCTCTTTGTGGGATACATCTACGTCTGGAAACGCGGCGCTTTTCAGTGGGACTGAGATGAAACGAGTGGGAGAGGTTCAAAGCTCGAACTATCTGCTCGCCAAGTTCCACGATCTCGTGGACTGGGCGGTGAACTCGTCGCGCGCCAATTCATTGTGGCCGATGCCGTTCGGCACGGCGTGCTGCGCCATCGAATTCATGGCGACGGCGGCCAGCCGGTTCGATTTTGCGCGCTTCGGCATGGAGCGCCAGGCGTTTTCGCCGCGTCAGGCCGACGTCCTGATCTGCGCCGGGCGGCTGCCCTTCAAGCTCGCCCCGGTGATCCGGCGCATCTACGATCAAATGCCGCAACCCAAGTGGGTCATTTCGATGGGGGCCTGCGCCTCGACCGGCGGCATCTTCGACAATTACTCGATGGTGCAGGGGATCGATACGATCGTGCCGGTCGACGTCTACGTGCCCGGCTGCCCGCCGCGTCCCGAAGGCCTGCTGTACGGCATTCTCCTGCTGCACAAGAAGATCAAGGGCGAGTCGCTCTTCGACGCCGTGCGGCGCCGCGACGAGCAACCGCTCGATGAGAAGGGTCTGCGGCTACCACCCGAGACGATCGACGAGATCTCCGAGCCGTTCGGCAATTCCGTCCACCAGTTTCGTTCTTCGTGATTCCCGGCGCTTTGCGCGAAGCGGTCGCGCGCGACGGCGAGACGATTGTCCACGTCCCGCGCGAGCGGCTGCTCGAGGTGATGACCTGGCTCAAGCAGACGCCGGGGCAGGAGTTCGATTATCTCGTGGACGTCACGGCGGTCGAATACCGCGACCGCGAACGCGCCCTCGAAATCGTCTACTTCCTGCGTTCCTTGAAGCGACGTATGGACCTTCGGGTCAAAGTCGAGCTCGATCCTGCCGAGGAGCTCTGGGTCGACTCGGTGTGGGAGCTCTGGCACGGCGCCGATTGGCTCGAGCGGGAAGTGTTCGACATGTTCGGCGTCACGTTCCGCGGCCACCCCGATCTGCGCCGCATCCTGATGTGGGAGACCTACGCCGAAGGCTATCCCCTCCGGAAGAGCTTCCCGCTCCGCGGCCGTTTCTCGCGGGCGGAGCAGGTCCGCCAGGCGCTGAACGCGAATCCCGAAGCGCACTATTCGCTCGAAGAGCTGTCGATCGCGGACGCCGGGGGCGACTTGCCGGATGAGATGCGTGACCGCCTGCGCCGCGGCGAGCGCGGCGTGATTCCGGAGCCGCCGAGTCCATGAGTAAGCGTACTGTCGAGCTCGAGCTAGCCACGCCAGGCGTGGACACCGCAGGGCGTCCGCAGCGCGTCCCGCTCACCGCCGACGCGGAGCCCGACCTTGGCGCCGAGCACATGCTCGTCAACATCGGTCCGCAGCACCCGGCCACGCACGGGGTGTTGCGGCTGGTCGTGGAGCTCGACGGCGAGACCGTGGTGCGCTGCATCCCGCACGTCGGCTATCTCCACTCCGGGTTCGAGAAGCTGGGCGAGTACCGCCACTACAACCAGATCATCCCGCTCACCGACCGCACCGACTACCTGTCGCCGATGGCGAATAACGTCGGCTTCGCGCTGGCGGCGGAGACGCTGATGGGAATCGAGATCACCCCCCGTTGCACGGTGCTGCGCGTGATCGCCTGCGAAATGAGCCGCATCATCTCGCACATGGTCTGGCTTGGCACCACGTCGATTGACCTCGGCGCCTTCACGCCGTTCCTGTGGGCGTTCCAGGAACGCGAGCGGATCTACGATCTCCAGGAGATGTGGACCGGCGCGCGCCTCACGACCAGCGTGACGCGCGTCGGTGGGCTGATGGCGGATATTCCTGATCGCTTCGTCGAAACGCTGCGCGAGTTTACGCAAACATTCCCGAAGACCCTCGGCGAGATCGATCGCGTGCTGACGCGCAACGCGGTCTGGGTGGGACGCACGCAGAACGTCGGCGCACTCACCGCTGCCGAAGCGACCAATTATTCGCTCTCGGGGCCGATGCTGCGGGCCAGCGGTGTCGCGTACGACGTCCGCAAAGACAAGCCGTATCTCGGCTACGAGACGTACGACTTCGACGTCCCGGTCGGCGAGCACGGCGATGTCTACGACCGGTATCTGGTGAGGCTCGAGGAGTGCTATCAGTCGAACCGCATTCTTCAGCAAGCGGTCGACCGCCTGCCCGACGGCCCGATCAACGTCGACGATCCGCGCGTGATTCTGCCGTCCAAGACTCGCGCCATGAGCGACATGGAAGCGATGATTTTCCACTTCAAGCAGGTCATGGAAGGCGTGAAGGCGCCGGTGGGTGAAGCCTACGTGGGAATCGAAAACCCCAAGGGCGAGCTCGGCAACTATCTCGTGTCCGACGGAACGGCGAAGCCGGTCCGCTGGCGCATTCGGCCGCCGTCCTTCATCAATCTGTCGGCGCTGCCGAAGATGGCTGAGGGCCATCTCCTCTCCGACTTGATCGCAATCAACGCCTCCGTGGACATCGTGATGGGCGAGGTCGATCGATGACGGTGCTGGAGGACTATCAACCCATCTTCACCGGGAAGACGCTCGACGAGCTGCACAGCATCCTGGCGCGCTACCCCAACAAGCAGGCTGCCTTACTGCCGGCGTTGTGGATCGCGCAACGCGAGCGCGGCTGGATCTCGGATCGAACGATGGCCGAGGTGGCTGAAGTGCTCGGCGTGACGCCGGCGTATGTGAAGGGCGTCGTCACGTTCTACACGATGTACCACCAGCACCCGGTCGGCAAAAACTTCGTGCAGGTTTGCACGACCTCTCCGTGCAACATCTGTGGCGCCGAAGGGGTCGTGAAGGCTCTGCTCGAGCAGACAGGCGCGGGGGATGCCGGCGCCACGAGTCCCGACGGCAAGTGGACAATCGTTGAGGTCGAATGCTTAGGCGCGTGTGGATTCGCCACACCCATCCTGGTAAATGATGACTTCCTGGAGAGTGTCACCCCAGAGAAGGTCCCCGATATCGTCAGGAAGTATCGCTGATGGGGTTTCCGCATAAATCCCATCCGAAGGAGACTGTCGTTCTCTCGCAGTACTTCGGCGACGCCGACGCTCGCACCTATAAAGGATGGACCAAGCGCGGCGGCTACGAGGCGCTCGCGCGGGCACTCAAGACCGATCCTGTCGCCGTCACGGACATCGTCAAGGAATCGGGACTGCGGGGACGAGGCGGGGCCGGATTCCCGACGGGCCTGAAGTGGTCGTTCATGCCGAAGGAGAAGAAGAGGCCGCACTACCTCTGCGTGAACGCCGACGAGTCGGAGCCGGGCACTTTCAAGGATCGCGAGATCATGCGGTGGACGCCGCACGCGTTGCTCGAGGGGACGGCGATCGCGGCGCACGCGATCCGCGCCGAGGTCGCGTACATCTACATCCGCGGCGAGTTCACCGAGCCGTGGACGATCATGGAGCAGGCGCTCGCCGAGGCGAACGCGGCAGGCGTTTTCGGCACCATCAAGGTCTATCTCCATCGCGGCGCCGGCGCGTACATCTGCGGCGAGGAAACCGCGCTGATGAATTCGATCGAAGGCAAGCGCGGTAACCCCCGGATCAAGCCGCCGTTCCCCGCCGCCGCTGGACTCTTTGGCCTGCCGACGACGATCAACAACGTCGAGACGCTGGCGGCGGTGCCGCATATCCTCACGCGCGGCGCGGCCTGGTACAAAAGCCTCTGTCTCTCGAATCCGAAGAGCACCGGAACCAAGCTGTTTTCCGTCTGCGGCCACGTGCAGCGGCCCGGCAATTACGAAGTGACGCTGGGGTTCCCGCTCAAGGACCTGATCTACGATATGTGTGGTGGCCCGCCGGCGGGTCGCACGCTCAAGGCATGCATTCCCGGCGGCTCGTCGGTTCCGATTCTGACGCGTGAGGAAACCGAATCCTGTCTGCTCGACTACGAAGGCGTGGTCGAGCGCGGCTCGATGCTCGGCTCGGGCGGAGTGATCGTATTCGATGACTCCGCCGACATGGTCTACCAGATCATGCGCCTGGCGAAGTTTTATGCGCACGAGTCGTGTGCGCAGTGCACGCAATGCCGGGAAGGCACCGCGTGGACGACGAAGATCCTCGAGCGGATCCTGGCGGGGCAGGGGAAGCCGAAAGACCTGGATCTGCTGCTCGATCTCTCGGAGAACATGACGGGCAAGACGATCTGCGTGTTGTCCGATTCGTGCGCCGCGCCGGTCGTCAGTGGCATCAAGAAGTTCCGCGCCGAATTCGAAGCCTATTTGGCGGGCAAACGACAACCAGTGATGGTTGGTTAATGGCTGACGGCATGATCAACCTCACGATCGACGGCGCCCCCGTCAGCGTGCCGCCCGGGACGCTCGTCATTGAAGCGGCGAAGCAGGCGGGCGTCCTCGTTCCCCACTACTGCTACCATCCCGGCTTGGCGGTCGCGGGCGTATGCCGCATGTGCCTGGTCGAGATCGAGAAGGCGCCCAAGCTCCAGATCGCCTGCGCCACGACGGTCGCTGAAGGAATGGTTGTGAAGACGCAAGGCCTGGCGGCGAAGAGCGCGCGTCAAAGCGTCCTCGAATTCCTGCTCATCAATCATCCGCTCGACTGCCCCATCTGCGATCAGGCGGGCGAATGCGAGCTGCAGGACTTCGTCTTCCAGGAAGGACGCCAGGGCACACGCTACGCCGAGTACGCCAAGCGGTTCAATCCCGTCGAGGATTTCGGACCCGATGTCCTCTACGTGCCCAACCGCTGCATCCTCTGCACGCGCTGCGTCCGCTTCATGGAGGACGTCGCGCAAGAGCCGGTGCTCAACGTGTCCGAACGCGGCGACCGTGCGTTCATCGGCATTCATCCCGAAGCGCGACTCGACCACCCGTGGGCGGGGAACGTCGTGGACCTCTGTCCCGTTGGCTCGCTGCTCTCGAAGGATTTCCTGCACAAGGCGCGCGCCTGGGAGCTCGACAAGACGGCATCGATCTGCACCGGGTGTTCCCAGGGCTGCAGCACCACCCTCGACACGCGCGATGACGTCGTGGTGCGCGTGCGCCCGCGGCCGAATCTCGAGATCAATCGCTACTTCATCTGCGATCACGGCCGGATGCATTATCGCTGGATGAATCGCGGCGACCGGATCGAAGCGCCGCTGGTCCGTCGCGATGGCGAGCTCCAGGCCACGGACTGGGACGAAGCGTTCGACCGCGTCGTCGGCATCCTGCGCGGCGCCGCGGAAGGCAGGAAGGCCGTGGCATTGGTGTCGCCCGGCGCATCGTCCGAGGCGCTCGCCGAAGCAAAGCGGTTGCTGTCCGGATTCTCGTGGACAGGGGCCTTCCAGGTCGTCATGGGCGAGGAAGCCCCGCTGGCGGGGGTACCGAACCTCGCCCTTCGTGCCGAGCGGGCACCCAACGCGAAAGGCGCCGAGAATCTGGGCTACACCCGGAACTATGCGGCGGCCATTGCCGCGGCGAAGACGGCAGCCGTGGTGCTCGTGCTCGACGATCCCGACTGCGCGGTCGAGACCGACGGCGCGCTCCTCTACCTGGGGACGGTGCTCGCCGGCGACGCGCCCTGCCGGCGCGCGGACGTCGTCTTGCCCATCGCGAACGTCGCCGAGGAAGAAGGGACCTTCGTCAATCGCGATGGGCGCGAGCAGCGGTACTATCAGGCGAAGCCGGCGCCGGGGATGGCGCAACCGGCGGCGTGGGTGCTCGGGCAACTGGTCGACGCCATGGGTCTCGCGGGAGCGACGCGATGACGTTCTTCATCATCTCGTCCGCGATCAAGGTGTTCGCCGTATTCAACCTGATCATGGTCGGCGTGGCGCTTCTGACACTCATCGAGCGACGCGTGTGCGCCTGGATGCAGGATCGACTGGGGCCGAACCGCGTGGGCCCGCAGGGCATCCTCCAACCCGCAGCGGATGGCCTCAAAAATTTCCTCAAAGAAGAGACGTCACCGGCGATGGCCGACAAGGTGCTGTTTACGCTCGCACCCATTGTGTCGTTCGTGCCGGCACTGCTCACGTTCGCGGTCATCCCCTTCGCGGCGCCGCTGCCCACGCGGTGGGGCGTCGTCCCCATGGTCGTGGCCGATCTGCCCGTCGGCTTCCTCTATATCCTCGCGATCAGCTCATTGGGCGTGTACGGGATCGTGCTGGCGGGATGGTCGTCGAACAACAAGTACGCGCTGCTCGGCGGACTGCGGGCCTCGGCGCAGATGATCTCCTACGAGATCGCGCTCGGCATGAGCACCGTCGCCGTGCTGCTCCTCGCGGGCAACGTCACCCTCTCGCAGGTGATCGCGCAGCAGCAGCAGAGCCTCTGGTTCGTCCTGCCGCTCACGATCGCCTTCCTGATCTTCTTCATCAGCGCGTTCGCCGAGACCAACCGTCTGCCGTTCGATCTCCCCGAAGCCGAAGGCGAGTTGATCGCCGGTTACCACACCGAATACAGCGCGATGAAGTTCTCGATGTTCTACATCGCCGAATACTCGAACATGGTGACCGCGTCGGCGCTGATGGCGACGTTGTTCTTTGGCGGATGGGACATCCCGTTCACAAACTGGGATTCGACGGGCGATCCGAGCGTCCTGAAAACATTGGCCACACTTCTCGTCTTCGGTTTCAAGACCTTCGTCTTCC